>Ga0208544_10000473_pt1 | contig 31931 bp, 31 predicted proteins | sample DEB08_DNA_9_FD_184526 | JGI IMG/M metagenome (GOLD analysis project Ga0208544, IMG submission 184526) | Aqueous microbial communities from the Delaware River and Bay under freshwater to marine salinity gradient to study organic matter... | ecosystem: Environmental > Aquatic > Marine > Coastal ... | reverse complement strand
GACACTTGGATACCATACAACACTTCTCCGACAGCAGTCAGTTCCAAGACTCGGTCATTTACCGCAGCAGCAATCTGAGTAATATCGCCACCTGATTGTTTGTACACGTCAAAGGTAATCGAGTTTTGAGACGGCTTACCATCGACACTTAAACGAGACAAAGAGGAGGCTGGAGCAAGTCCATCTTCCACAATCGCAATGTCACGCACGTAGACCGGCTGTCCGTTACGTGTTGCAACAGCGATGTTTGGCAGCTCTGAAGCGTCTGGAATATCACCCTCAAAAGCAACGTTGTAAGCAATTCCGTCGTTTATAATCTGACCGATCGGGAAAGTAAGGTTGGCATTACGTAAAGCATTGGTCACCTCACTTAGAGATAAATTGTATTGAGCCAGAGCAGTTTGATCAACCAAAACCGTAACCTCTCGGTCGCGCACACCCTGTAGCTCGACTCGAGATACACCACTGATTTGTTCGATCTCTCGTTCGACCTCGTTACCAATGGTTGCAAATGTATTGTCTGAGAGGTTTGCCGCCAACGCAATCGTTAGAATTGGCTGATCAACAAAGTTCACCTCCGATACAAATGGATCATTAGCATCATCAGGTAACTCTTGTTTAATAGTGTCGATTTCGTCTTTGAGGGACTGGATTGATTCATCGAGGTCAGCACTAGCTTCAAACTCAACTGTGATACTTGAAATACCTTCACGTGAAGTGGAGGTAATTTGAGAGACGTTCTCGAGACTAGTTAAACCACGTTCGATTTCGTTGGTAATCAGAGTCTCGACATCTGCAGCCGGTGCACCTGGAAAAACAGTACTAACGATTCCGACCGGAATCACCACCTCTGGAGCAGATTCCTTTGGGATACTGATTAAGCTATACGAACCAACCCCAATCAGGGCAATCAAGAATAGGTAGGCAAATTTGTCGTTTTTTATAAAGAATTCCCACATACCTATCGAATTACCTCGACTTCAGTCGACTCAACCAAACCTCGCGCGTCAGCCACAAATTCTTCATCAAGCGCTAACCCGCTAATAATTTCAACTGAACCGCCGCGAATTGTTCCCAACTCAACCTGACGAGGAACTAAAAGGTTATTTTCAACCACAAACACTGATCCGTCAGTGAGGGCGAACTTAACTGCACTCAAAGGAATAATGATGTCAGTTACAACTGAACTCTCGACTTGTTTTGTAATCTTGACCGAATCACCATTTTGCAAATCTTCTGATTCACTCGCAATGCGAACTTCGGTCTTGCCAGTTGCAGCGTCAACAGCTGGAGCGACTTCGGTAACTATTCCGTTGATTCGGTTGTCGATTAGTACGGTGTCACCAATACTGATGACGTCCCGATCTTTTTCACCAGCATAGGTGACCACCTCCAGAGCGTTGTTGTTCGCTACTTGGGCTACTTGTATGAATGAATTTATAAAGTCACCAGTTCGGATGTTTAGTGAGTTAACAGTTCCGCTGATTGGGGTGCGGATAATCGTTTTGGCTAACTGAGCCTGAGCAGCTCGTAGTGAACCCAGAGCTTGTTTTGCTTGGGCATCTGCAGCTGAATTAACACCACCAGAAGTTGCTAGTTCTGCCTGGGTAACGGATCTTGCTGAGTTACTGATGGCAGTTTGTGAAGACTGTAGGCTGTTAGTCAGAGTAGTGAGTGTACTACGTGCGGCCACAAGTTGTGGAGCATAAGATCGTACCGTTTGACCGTCTAGTAGATCACTATCATCAGCATTACTGATTGAATCTGTAAGTAAATCGAGAAGTTGAATCACTTGATTAATGTCGTTTTGAGCATCGGCCAGAAGCTGTGAAATCGAGTCAGTACTATTAACTGTATTAGCTTTACTGCGCCAGTCATCGAGTGCTGGCTGCAATGCTACGCGAGATGCAATGATTGCTTGAGTATTTCCTTCTCCGCCAATTCTGATACTGGGGTAGTAACCGCTGGGACTACGAAAAAACTGGTCGATATTATTTAATACAACACCATTGGTTGTGTTGTAAGCTCCTTTGTACGCTGATAGGGCATTGCTGTTTGCAGCGGCAAGATTATTTTTCGCTGTTTCTAAAGAGACTGTTGACTGAGCCGCGTTTGCAAGGGCAGCTTCATATGTACCTTGTGCTTGTAGCACACTAGCTTGTTGTGATGCATTTTCCAGGGTAGCAATAATTGTGCCAGCTGTAACGGTATCACCAAGACCAACTCGAACACTAGTTACGCGACCAGCGGCTTCTGACGTGATTGCTGCTTCTGTGAAGGCACGTACAGTTCCAATCAGGTTTATTGTGCTGGCACCTGCATATTGTTGAGCTGTAGTGACTGATACTACCGGAAGTGGGGTAACGGGTGTTTCTTCGGGCGTAGCATTGCGACTATTTACAGCAATATATGCAGCCACTGCGATAAAAACTAATAGCAACGCTCCGCGAACAGCTTTTCTACCCAACCACATCTTCGTCTTATTATTCCAATCCATACATTCTAGCGTTATTTAATGAGCGAAAACTACCACAGAAAACGGTGTTTGTCCATGCTAATACGCTGCTATGGCTTATTTATTTCTGTGGTAGAATCTGTGCATATGTTTGGAAAATTGAAAAATATGGCGATGAAGAAAGTGCTTCAGTCGCAGATGAAGGGTGTACCAGAAGATCAGCAGCAGATGATCATGGAAATGATGGAAAAGAAACCAGAATTATTCCAGAAAATCGCTACCGAAATGCAGGCAGAACTAAAAAGTAACAATAACAACCAGATGGCTGCTGCGATGAAAGTGTTACCAAAGTATCAAGCCGAAATCATGGAAGTTATGAGTCCAGAGATGAAAGAAAAGCTAGCCGGCATGATGGGAGGACAGCAGACCGGGCAGTTTAATCCTAACGGAACAATTCGCCGGTAATTATAACTAGCAAAGCAATCAACAGGGTGACTCAGATTGAGCCGCCCCGTGCGCTAATATAGTAGACATGAATACAACGCCTAAAAAGATCGTTTTGATCTGCGGAAACCCTGACGCTGATACTTTTACTGGAGCAGTTCTAGATCGCTATCATGCTGCAGCGGAAGAAAGTGGTCACGAAGTAAAACGGTACAACCTGGGTGAGATGGATTTTGACCCAATTTTGCACATGGGCTACAAGCAAATCCAGCAGCTTGAACCTAGTCTACTAGAGCTACAAGACGCCATCCGTGAATGTGATCATGTGGTTGTTGCGTACCCAAACTGGTGGTGCACTATGCCAGCGCTCCTCAAGGGCCTATTTGATCGCATCTGGCTTCCCGGGTTTGCCTTTAACTTCAACAAAGAAACCAAAAAAGTTGAAGCTCACCTCAAAGGCAAAACCGCTCGAGTGTATGTCATCTCTGGTTCACACAGTCCATTTACAACCTGGTGGCGCTACGGTGATTACACCAACGAAATCCAGTACGGCATCCTCGAATTCGCGGGTATCAAAAGCAAGGTGACCACCTTCGGTCCGTGTGAAAAAGTAAACGACACCTGTCGAAACAAATGGTTCAAAGAAGTCGAAGGGCACGGAAAGGCGGGAAGATAAACAAGAATTAAAAGCAACTGCAACAATTTAGTTACGGTTGTTTTTTTGTTCTATTGCTGCATGCTAGAATAGCCACTATGAACGTATCATTTGGACGCGAGATGCTCAGCGCTATCTTCAAGGCTTTTCTCACGACAGTAACTGTCGTGGCTTCTATTTTTTTCTCATTTACTATACTGCTTGGTGTTGCCGATACTACTAGCTATATTAGTGACGGCACTTGTAATATCGCTGTACTACCGATCGATGGAACGATTTTACCGTTTACAGGGATTGGCGGATTTGATTTGATTACAACACCAGACCTAGTATCTCAGTTCATGGACACGGCAGAATCTGACGATAATATCAAAGGAGTTTTACTTGAAATAAACTCGCCAGGCGGAACTCCAGTAGCATCAGAACGAATTGCACAGCGGATTGCTGATTCCAACCTACCAGTGGTCGGGCTGATTGGTGACGTGGGCGCATCGGGTGGTTACATGGTGGCTGCCGCGTCTGACTTTTTGATCGCCTCAGCCATGTCTGACGTTGGAAGTATTGGAGTGAATATGTCGTACGTTGAAGAGTCAGAGAAGAACGAGGAGGAAGGCCTCACCTACGTCCAACTGATCACCGGTCAGTACAAAGACATCGGTAGTCCGAATCGACCAATTACCGACGAAGAACGCGCACTTCTTCAGGCCGACCTCGACATCATCCACAACGAATTCATCGACATCGTGGCCCAGTACCGCGAACTACCCCGGGCTGACGTGGTCGCAATCGCTAACGGCGCTAGTATGCCGGGTCGCCGCGCTATCGACGCTGACCTGATCGACGCCATCGGTGGCCGCACCCAAGCCAAGGCCGCCTTCGCCGGCTACACCGACACCGCCCTAGCCGACCTAGAATTCTGCGAGTACGAACGCAACTTCCTGCCGTTTTAATTGGAACAACCTCTACAATAAAAAACTACCACTGAGGTAGTTTTTTATTGCCAAGCATGGTTGGGGGATAAACTGAGATAGGTAAATTGTTGCCGTGTATGCTGAAAGTATGACAAAAAAAGTGACACCCACATCACAGAGTAGGGAAGTGCTAGCAGAAATGGCCGCTACCATCCTGGCGACCTTGTAACTACGGAGGCCGGTCCTCCGGGGTTCATTAACTACGGAGGCCGGTCCTCCGGGGTTCACCTCCGGGGTTCAGTCCTCCGGGGTTCGCGCCCTTGTCTTTCTGGTTGCAATCTTCGGGTTGATCAACTGGAATTTGATTGTCCTAACATCGACCAGCCCAATGCTGGCACTGGCCTTGCTGATTTTGTTTTTGTTGCTTGGTCCGGCCATGATTCGCGTTGGGTTATGGTATCGCAAGGTTAGATAACACATTTTGGAGCCGCGGATTCTCACTCTGAATTCGCGGCTTTTTGTTACCTAAACACTAAATTAAGACATACAGTTTAAAACTATTTTGTTTTTGCTTCTGAATTAATACTGGTTCCGCGTTATACTGCAGCTATGAAAACCAGTAACGAAATTGTCTGTCCGCATTGTCATAAAGTATTTAACCTAGACGAGGCTGGGTTTGCTGATATTTTGAAGCAAGTGCGGACACAGGAATTTGATAAAGAAATCCATGAACGGCTAGCCTTGGCTGAAAAAGAAAAGGAAAGCGCTATTAAACTAGCTGAGGAGAAAACCAAGAGTGACTTGCGGACTGAATTTGTGAAGCTTCAGAAAGAGAATTCAGAACTGGCAGCAGCCAAAGAGGCGGAAATCCAGAAGTTACAAGCGCGGATTGACGCTTCACAAACGGAAAGCAAACTAGCGTTAACTGAGGCCTTGGCGACGCTCGAGAAAGAGCGTGATTCGCTCGCTTTTGAGTTGAAAAGTAAAGACAGCGAAAAGCAGCTGTTAGAGTCGTCCCTGAAAGACAAGTACGAGACGGAGCTCAAAAACAAGGACGAGATGATCGGCTACTACAAAGACATGAAGGCCAAGCTATCGACCAAAATGGTGGGCGAGACCCTCGAGCTACACTGTGAGACTGAATTCAACCGCTTGCGCGCAACTGCGTTTCCTAAAGCGTATTTTGAAAAGGATAACGACGCGTCGGCTGGCACTAAAGGGGACTACATCTACCGCGAAGTGGACGAACACGGCACCGAGATCATCTCGATCATGTTTGAAATGAAGAACGAGGGTGACGAGACCGCCACCAAGAAAAAGAACGAGGATTTCCTGGGGAAACTAGATGCTGATCGGAGCACAAAGGGTTGTGAGTACGGGGTGCTGGTGTCGCTCCTAGAGTCAGATAGTGAACTGTATAACACCGGGATTGTGGATGTGTCCCACAAGCACGCAAAAATGTATGTCATTCGGCCCCAGTTCTTCATCCCGATTATTACCCTGTTGCGCAACGCGGCGATGAATTCATTGCAGTATAAAACTGAGTTGGCGCTGGTTCGGGCGCAGGACATTGACATCACTAATTTTGAACAAAATCTCAACACGGCCAAGACGGACTTTGCGCGTAACTATGAACTAGCGGGGCGAAAATTTGAATCGGCGATTGATGGGATTGATAAAACGATTAAACAGTTGGAGAAAACTAAACAAGACCTGCTGTCCTCAGAAAATAATTTTAGACTTGCTAACGAAAAACTACAGGGGACCTCGATCAAAAAACTCACCCGCGGCAACCCGACCATGACAGCCAAGTTTGAAGAACTAGCACAAGAGTAGGGGGTATTTTTAGCAGCCTTGTGTGAGTAAGCTGTGACTTAGACAGAAAGTCTCTGTAGCGGATTACACCCGCTTGAGGACGGGTAACTGTGCTTTACTATAGCTATGATCGATATGCTACAAACTACCGCCAAAGCACTCGCTACCAGGGCAGTACCCACAGCCGCGCCCGACGAGGCTGTTGCGCAAGTGCTCATCAACACGCAAGCGTTCTCGACTGAGTATGACACGATCGATTATATTTACATCCTGACTGACGGACACTTGGTGGGAGTAGTGTCGCTACACGAGCTGTTTAGCTTGCCGCCAGAGCAACGCATGCAAGCGTGCATGACAACCAAACTGGCGACGGTAAGTGCTCAAACCGATCAAGAAACCGTAGCTCACTTGGCGTTGGCTGAAAATATTAAAGCCGTCCCGGTGATTGATAAGGAGGGGGTATTTCTGGGAGTCGTTACCGCCGACAAAATTCTGCAAATTTTGCGTGATGAACACACTGAAGACATTTTGACCTACGCCGGAATTACCTTTACCGCCGATGAAAAACTTGCAGACTACACCATCCCACAACACTACGTTAGTCGGATTCCCTGGCTGTTGCTGGGCCTCGGCGGAGGGATAGTAGCAGCGTGGGTGGTTGAACAGTTTTCGGTGACCATTGCGCGGGAAATAGCCCTGGCGGCTTTTATTCCGGCGATTGTGTACATTGCGGATGCGGTCGGTTCACAAACCCAGATGGTGTACGTGCGGTCCTTGTCGAGCACCAAACAAACTAGTTTGTCGGTAGCACTCCGGCGAGAGTTGATCATCGCCTCGGCGGTCGGGCTAACCTTGGCCAGCGCCATTGGTGCACTTTCCTATGTCTGGCTGCAGTCAACCACAGTACCAGTGATCTTGTTTACAGCCGTACTGGCAACTGTGTACTTTAGTGTGCTGGTCGCAATTGTGTTGCCCTGGCTGTTTCATCGAGCGGGTCACGACCCCGCAGTCGCAACCGGCCCACTGGCAACTGTGATCAGAGACGTATCTAGTTTGTGCATTTACTTTGTAATTGCACTTTTGTTGTTGTAAGTAACATTGGCCATTCAAACAAGTGAAGCCTTTATATTTCTACACTTTCTGCTAAGCTACACGCATTATGTCACTATCAGTCGGAATTGTTGGGTTACCCAACGTTGGAAAATCAACTCTGTTTAACGCCCTTACGAAAAATGAAGTCCTGATGGCTAACTATCCATTTGCCACGATTGACCCCTCTGTGGGGGTTATTCCCGTGCCTGATGGAAGACTAGCAACCCTTGCTAACATCAGTGGGTCAAAAGAAACCCTTCCAGCCATCGTTGAATTTATGGATATTGCGGGGTTAGTGAAAGGCGCCTCTGCCGGAGAGGGGCTCGGAAACAAGTTCCTGGCGAACATTCGCGAAACCGACATGATCGCAGAAGTCGTGCGAATTTTCGAGGATTCTGACATTCACCACGTCACCGGCGAGGTGGACCCAATGGGCGATATCGAAGTGATCAACCTCGAGTTGATCATGGCTGATGCTGAAACGATCAGTAAGCGCGTAGGGGGCTTGGAGCGGGGTATTAAGCAAGGTGACAAAGAGGCTGTGGCCGAAAAGGCCCTACTTGAGCGACTGCTTGTACACCTAGATAATGGTCACTTAGCCAACAGCTTGGAAATGACAGCTGAAGAAAAGAAAATGATCAAAGGTTTACACCTCTTGACTGTCAAAAAATTCCTCTACGTTTGTAACAAAAAGCAGGACGCCTTTAACTTGGATGAACAAAATGATGATCGGTGGCAGGAACTAGTGGCGTTTTTTGAGTCAACTGGGTCTGAGTACGTGACGGTGGACGCTGGTATGGAACATGAGCTCAAGGATATGACAGTCGATGAAAAAGACGATTTTCGGCGAGAGTATGGAGCGCAAGGTAGTGGAGTAGAAGGACTGATCCGAGCCTGCTACGACGGACTCGGACTGATGAGTTACTTCACTACCGGGCCAGAAGAAACCAGGGCTTGGACCGTACCAATCGGAAGTACGGGGCCAGAAGCCGGAGCCGCGATCCACAGTGACTTTCAAACCAAATACATCCGCGCGCAAGTGGTGGCATTTGAAGATCTAGTTACTTCTGGCAGTAAGACCGTCGCAAAAGAGGCTGGGAAGCTGCGCACGGAAGGAAAAGAATACATCGTGAAGGATGGGGATGTGATCGAGTTTCTACACTCATAAAAATACAGCGTACCAACCCAACTGAAAGGCCGGAACTTTGTGCTCGTTTTTCTTTTTCTGCTATACTTATCAGTATGAATAAAACAGCTATTGGAGCAGTGATTGGTGTGATTGCTATCGGTGCAGTCGTCGTCTTTGTACTAAACCTGACAACTACTAACAACGGTACAGACCTGCAAGCTAATGACCCTGGAAACAGTATCCCTCGTCCGGCTGTGCAGGCGGTACCAAATACGTTTAGTATCATGACCCCAGAGGAAAAAGTGGCAGCCGAAGAAGCTGCGCGCCTAGCTGCCGAGGCCGCAGCGCAAGCCAGTAGCAGTGCTACCACAACTGAGGAAGAAATGATATCCGACGAGGATTCAGAGGCTGCAGAGCAAACTAACTAAGCTCTCGTGGCGGGTTTGCTCGCTGTACAGGACTCACAATGTTTGGGTCCCACTTGGCGTCGATGACGCCATTCTTGGCTTCAAACTCACTGATCTGGTGTGTCAGATACTGCTGCAGTCGTTTAGCATGTTGAGGAGTCAACGTATAAATCGTTGCTTGGTTGCCTGACGCTGGTGCTAACACAAAGTACTCCGGGGTAAAGGCCACATTGATACTTTCGCAAAATACTTTGGGCGCTTTTTTGAGATCTTCTTTTTTCATATATTGCTAGTATAACAAATTTTGCTAGTATGCAGGACAGGGGGACATGATATGACAATAACAAAAGAAGAAGTTCTTAGAATTCTTGGTACCCAACCAGGATTACCACAGTTACCGCAAACCGATAAAGTTCGAGTGCACGCAGAAGTCTTGGACACACTAGCTCAGTTACAGATCGATTGGGACAAATCAAACTGCACCTGCATTCACGTTAATCTAGTGACCTGTGCACCGTCCACTACTTAATCGATTATGTAATTCCGGTGCAACCAGTTCATGGAACAGTGATCACGTTACAATATAAAGACAGCTTATTTGAAACATAAGCTGTTTCTTTTTTTATTCAGAGGAGTATTATATTGGTATGGATAATCACACCCCAAAACAATTCGTGTTGCAACTAGGCTCACTGGTGAGCCTGTATCTGTCGCTCTCATTTTTTCTGGTACTCGTGTTTGGATTTATTACTATTTTATTTCCGGATCCAATAAATGGGATTTGGGAAGTTGAATCCGCTGCCAGTAGCATCCGACTAGGGTTTGCAATGGTATTGGTGTTTTTGCCGACATATCTAATTCTGACTCGAATCGTCAACAAAGGCCGGCGCACCAGCAGCAGTAGCTACCTCGGACTGACCAAGTGGCTGATCTATCTGTCGCTCTTAATCGGTGGGTTCGTGTTACTTGGCGACCTGGTGGCTGTAATTATGGGCTTTCTGGAAGGGGAACTAACCGCGCGCTTTATCCTTAAAGCGGTGGCTGTATTTACTGTCACCGGAGCGGCCTTTTACTACTACGTACTGGACGCGCGTGGGTACTGGATCAAGCACGAACGACAATCGCTGATTTACGGTATTGTGGCGGCAGGATTGATCACTATCACACTGGTGGCTGCATTGTTACAGATCCCAGACCCAGCTAAGGTCCGCGCTATGAAAGTCGACCAAGAAATGGTTAACACTTTGCAAGACATGCAGTGGCGGATTGAAGACTACTACCGTACCAATAAGTCATTACCTGCCGACCTGCCGACACTCTACGGTGAGTTTGACGTACCGACAGCACCAGAAAACAAACCAGCTTATGTCTACGAAGTCACGGGCGACACTACCTACAAACTCTGTGCTGACTTCAACTACGACATTTATGACTTTGGCCGTGGCAACACCGCTCCGCGCGTCGCACTGGCCCCTGGTCTCAGGAGCAACTACAACTGGGACTACAAAGCCGGGGAATGGTGTTTTAATCGGGTGATTGAGGAGGAGACTAAGCAGTAACTGCAGAGTTACATGAAAAAACGGTCAATAGGAATAATATAATAATTTCTACATTCAACCTGACATAATACTAATAGAGGTCACCAAAATCAGGAGGGTACTATGTACAAAGCATCTGACACCTTGCAGTGTCCGTGTGAGTGGATTCCAACCGTTGCTCGTAACTGTTGTCATAATTGTCGAACTGCGATTCCACAGAAACCAGTGCCGGACTTTGATTGTATTTGTCTGGCCATAAACTTGCCAGATGGATCTATCATTCTCAAATTGAACGAGGACTGTCCCCGAGTCATACAGCACACTAAGAATTCGCCAGCCACATAATTAGTGGCTGGCGCTTTTTTGTAAATTGTATCTAGTCGCCTCCTTTGGTACACTCATCTTTAGACAAAGAACAACACGTAGGAGCTTGCAGTGGACACGAACACCGACACCAACCATTGGCGAAAAAATACCTCAAGCCAGCGAAGAACCTGACTGGTCCAGTCTGGACTGTATGGTTCTTCTGCGATCGCTGTGGAACCTATAAAGGGAGCCGGGTGACTGACCAAAATTGTCAGTGTAAAGCATGTGGTTACACACACTCATTTTTAGAACAGATGCGTTGTACCTGCTATATCATTCCGGCCAGGACTGAGGTAGGGCCACACATTCATGAACTCAAGATTCGTGATATAAACTGCAGAGCGTGTGCTGCAATTGAGGCTGCTGGGTAACCCAGCAGCCTTTTTTATTTCTTTTACAAAACTCGCTTCAGATGGCACAATGTTGATTCATTAACCGTAACTATTGGGCGTATATGCATCGACGATTTGACCACAAAGCGATAGAAGCAAAATGGCAGCAAGACTGGAAAGATACCGGTATCTATGAGGTTGGCGCCCGCGATGCAGATAAAGACAAGGAATATGTCCTAGTGGAGCTGCCGTACCCATCAGGAAACCTCCACATCGGACACTGGTACGCGTTTGGCGTACCCGACATCTATGTGCGCTACAAACGCATGGTGGGCAAGCAGGTAATCTATCCGATGGGGTTTGATGCGTTTGGACTGCCCGCCGAAAACGCCGCCATCAAGCGTGACGTCAAACCGCGAGAATGGACTGAGTCCAACATCGAATACATGAAGGGGCAGCTTGTAAGTATGGGTAATGCTTTTTCCTGGAACAACACCGCTAGCACAATCGACCCAGACTACTACCGTTGGACACAGTGGATGTTCACCAAGTTTTTCACTGAAGGCATCGCGTATCGTGGTGAAGGAAAGGTGAATTGGTGCCCGACTGACAACACTGTGATCGCCAACGAACAAGTGCTATCTGATGACACCTGCGAACGCTGTGGTGATACGATCGAAAAGCGCGTGATGCCGCAGTGGATGCTACGGATTACTGACTATGCAGATCAACTGGTAGATGACCTGGATGGACTAGACTGGCCTGAGCACATCAAAGACGCCCAACGGGCGTGGATCGGTCGAAGTAAAGGTGCAGAAATTGACTTTAAATTGTCGGTAGACGAGACAGTGACTGTCTTCACAACCCGCCCTGACACGCTCTACGGTGCGACGTACCTGGTGTTAGCGCCCGAACACGAGCTCGTTACCAAACACCAGGAAACGATCAAGAACTGGGGCGACGTAGAGGCTTATATAAAAGAAGCAGCCAGCAAAAAAGACATGGATCGTCTCGACGACACCAAGGAAAAAACGGGGGTACAACTCGAAGGAATCACCGCTACTAATCCAGCCAGCGGGGAAGCGATCCCCGTGTACATCGCCGACTACGTCTTAGGCAGCTATGGAACTGGAGCAATTATGGCTGTACCAGCCCACGATGAGCGAGATTTTGCCTTTGCAAAGAAATTCGGAATCAAGATTCGATCTGTGCTTTCTGAGCGTCCAATAACACATTGTGCTGCTTTACTTGAAAGCAAAGAAGAATCAGGGAAATACATTTTTCAAAAAAGAGACGATGATGCTTCCTACAAGCCAGGAATGGTTGGTTTTTTTGGTGGAGGAGTAGAAGCCACAGATGAAAGTCTGAGGGCAACACTTGCTCGTGAATTACATGAGGAACTAGAATTTCCTCTCCCCGACAAACAATACGACACGTACGTAGTTAATTCCGATACTCCAGAGTATTGTCTACTGGTGTCGCACGTAACTGACGTCGATGAGAATACTCTTCTTGTGCACGAGGGTTCAATCATTGAACCAAAAAGCTTTGAGGAAATAATTGCAGCTGGAAACGTGTCAAACGGAGTATCTGATTTGGCCACTAATTTCTTTAGCAGTCAGCCAAAGCTAACGAGGACAGGAAAGTTGATTCAGTCTGGCGAATTCGATGGCATAGACTCAGAAGCAGCCAAAGCAGCCATTGTTGAAAAAGTGGGTGGACGAATGACCAATACTTACCGACTGCGAGACTGGTCGATTGGGCGGCAGCGTTACTGGGGTGTGCCGATCCCGATTGTATATGATCCGACAGGCAAAGCGCACATTGTGCCAGAGAAACACCTGCCGTGGACACTCCCGGAAGACGTTGATTTTAAACCAACCGGTGAACCGCCATTGGCGAAAAGTGCCGAACTAATAAAGCGCACCGAAGACGTCTTTGGCGTCGGGTGGAAACCAGAAGTCGAGACGATGGACACCTTTGTCGACAGTTCATGGTATTTCTTGCGCTACATCGACCCGACCAACAGTGATTCTTTTGCTAGCTTCGAGAAGCAAAACGACTGGATGCCGATCGATACGTACTTTGGTGGGGCAGAACATACCACCATGCACTTGTTATACTCGCGGTTCTGGCAGAAAGCACTCCATAAACTAGGTCTAGTTGCACATAACGAACCGTATAAACGACGTTACAACCACGGTATGATCCTCGGTCCGGATGGACTCAAAATGAGTAAGAGTAAGGGCAACGTGGTTGATCCAGACGAGCAAGTGCAGAACGTCGGGGCTGACACCGTCAAAATGTACCTAGCGTTTATGGGGCCATACCAGGACAACAGCTACCCATGGGACCCGGGAGGAGTGGTTGGGCTACGCCGCTTCCTTGAGCGAGTCAACGGACTCAACGAACATGTGCTCGATGGCGACGTTGATGAATCATCAGAAACGATCCGTCAGCTCCACAAGACCATTAAGAAAGTGGCTGAGGACATTGAAGGGTTCAAGTTTAACACCGCCATTAGTGCCATGATGATTTTCATTAACGTGGCAGAAAAAGAGGGATTGAGCGACGCTAGCTACAGCGCTTTCTTACGACTACTCGCACCATTTGCACCTCACTTGTGTGAAGAGCTGTGGCGCGATCATGGTCAAACAGAAAGTATCCATGTTGCAAATTTTCCTACCCACAATCCGGAGCTAGGCCGAGACACAACTGTGACTATTGGCGTTCAGATCAACGGAAAAATGCGGGGAGAGATTACTATCGCACCAGCTGCAACAGAGGCAGAAGCAACAGAGTTGGCTAAAAATAACCAACAAATTATGGCTAAATTGGCAGACGGAACAATTACAAAAGTGATCTACGTACCGGGTCGAATTCTCAATTTCATCCTGAAATAGCGAGGGACAGGAAAGTGTTGACCTTTTAGCACACACATGTTATAAATGTAGCCACGCATTGAGCTCTGTTTGGAAACAAACAACTAATTACAACGATTTAGAGATATGATTTCATTTAAACCAGAACAGGTAACGGCAACACTGCTTGAAGCTCTTCCAGAGCGTGCTCGCGATGTACTGCAAAAACGCTACGGTCTCAATAAAGACGGTGAGACTTTCACGTTGGAAGCTATCGGGCAAAGCTACGGGATCACTCGGGAGCGTGTGCGACAGATTGAAAACTACGGGATTCAATCAATCCAAAAGTCAGATGTGTACAAGAAGCAGTACGATCTGCTTGTTGAAATGCACAAGCTGATTGATGAGTTAGGTGGAGGACTGATCTCGGAACACGTACTACTTGATGAACTATCATCTGACCCACTCGTGCGAAATCATCTCTATTTCCTTCTCGTAGTTGGTGATCCTTTCTACCGAAGCAAGGAAAACCCGCACTACACACACCGATGGTTCACTGAACACAAAAAAGTTGAAGAGGTTGAAAAAGCCCTGCGCGCCGTTCGAAAATCGTTGAAACGAGACGAACTGGTCAGCGAATCGGAAATCATCAGTCGGTTCAAAACCGAACTAGCTGAAATGGCTGAACAGCATAACGAAGAAGTGTTGATGCGATGGCTCAAGATTTCTAAACAAATTGGCCAAAACCCACTGGGTGACTGGGGACCAGCTGATAGTCCAAATATTCGCGTTAAGGGAATTCGCGACTATGCATACCTAGCAGTCAAGCGTCACGGATCACCAATGCACTTCAAAGAAGTTGCTAACACGATCAACGAGCTATTTAGTCACAAGGCACACATCGCAACCACTCACAATGAACTCATCAAAGACGCACGGTTTGTCCTAGTTGGACGAGGACTGTATGCGCTCTCTGAATGGGGCTACACCGCTGGTGTTGTCAAAGAAGTACTGCGAGAAATCCTAGAGGCAGAAGGTCCACTTTCTCGAGAGGAAATCATCGACAAAGTACGCAAGGAGCGGTACGTAAAAGACAACACTATCCTAGTGAATCTGCAGGATGGGAATCTATTCAAGAAGCTTGCTAACGGTACCTATACCATTGCTGAGTAAAGTAGCATTAGCTACACAAAAACGACGGGGACACAGTCTCCGTCGTTTTTGTGTAGCTAATGATATAATGTGGTGACATGAAGGATGTCTTTACCGGAGCTTTTGCAGCTATTGCTATTCCACTTTGTTTTGGAGTGATTGCATTGGTGTATTGGTTTTTCCTCCGCGATTCCGAGATCGCATTTTTACCAGCGATTTCACTCGCCTTATTTCTCTTACCGCTATTCCTCCCAGTGGTACTGTTTTATCTTACGTATGATCGCTGGATGGAATTTGTCCGAACCATGTTCTACTACAAAATGGGACGTACCACCTTGCGGATCAAACTACCACCAGAGGTCCTAAAATCACCAGAGGCAATGGAAAGTGTTTTTACCTACGTCTACGCACCCATGAACCCGGACAACTTAGCGCAAGCCTATTTGGACGGGAAAGGAAAGCAAACGATCAGTCTCGAGCTAGCATCTATTGGTGGTGAGGTTCGATTTTATATTAACGTACCCACCAAGCTCAAAGATATGATGGAGTCGCAGCTGTATTCACAGTACCCGGGCATTGAAGTGGAAGAAGAACTACTCGACTACGCGTCTGAATTGCAGTGGGATCCAGAGAAAATTGATATGATGGGGTTCCATGTGGTTAAAAAGGAAGCTAGTATTTATCCCATTAAAACCTACATCGAATTTGGACACGACCGACTACCAAAAGAGGAGGAGAAATTTGAACCAATGGCCGCCCTAATTGAATTCATGGCCAAAGCAAAACCACACGAACGAGTCTATATCCAGATTTTGTGTACGCCTCACGCCAAAGAAAACTTCTCTAATGGTTACCTACACGAGAAGGGGACTTGGGAAAAAGACGCGGCTGAAGCGATCAATAAAAAAATGATGCGAGACCAAAAGGGTCAAAGTGCAGCTGAAGAGACTGAAAGTCGCCCGATGCTTACCGGGGGAGAGCGTGACACTATTAGTGCGATTGAGCGCAATGTGAGCAAGGTAGCGTATGACGTTGCCATCCGAACTATGTACGTCACTCTCGACAAAACTCAGTTCAACCCTGGTATGATCGCTCCTACCTTTGGTGCATTCACCCAGTACAGTGTTACTGGTCGTAATGGTCTTGGTCCTCGCTGGAAAACAGATTTTGACAATAGTTGGTACGAAGACGTTACCGGGAAAAAGAAGTTAGCTCGCAAAGAGCAAGAGGTGACTGACTTTAAACTTCGTAAGTACTGGGCCGGGAGCGGTCGGGCCAATGACGCTCACCAACCAAAGACCATGTCGGTCGAAGAACTAGCAACGATTTACCATATTCCAGGCAGCTCAGTCCTGACTCCAGGCTTGTCACGTATTGCCTCAAAACGACAAAACGCTCCTGGCAATTTGCCGGTGGGTGAGTTACCTTTTTAGTATGGAACCAGCGCAATACCAACCGATAGAACCGGTGGACCCTAACCAGAGCCAAACCAAAGAAGTAACAGCTCAACCTACACCCAAAAGACAGTTTTGGATCTGGTTCGTGCTGTTTGATGTGCTGCTGTTTACGCCAGTTCTAGTCCTGGTAGTTCTGTTTTACTTTTGGCACACCCCACCTAGTGACTTTACCCCTCGAGTTATTGTCATCGAACCTGGTGAAAGTGTGATGGCAATTGCAATAAAGCTGGCGGATGCAAACGTCGTGCAGTCAGAACATCTCTTGTTCGCGATTATACGTTACTGGTACGACCCGACTCAAATCAAAGCTAGTACGTACCAATTTAACGAACCGCTTGATGCCTTTGCAGTGGCTGAAAAGCTGATCGAAGGTGAGTTTAATAACGACCTGATTGCAGTTACGTTTATTGAAGGCGAGAGTGTCGCATCGTTTGGTCGCCGAGCAGCTGAGATGCTGGAATCATTTGATCAAACAGAGTACGACAAACTGACTAGTAACCTGGAGGGTGAACTATTTCCAGATACGTACCGAGTACCACCGGATTTCTCCACTAAACAACTAGTGGAGCTACTCCATGAGACCCACAATAACGTCGTAGCGAAATACTCAAACCAAATTGCGAGTAGCCCGCTCTCATACAATGAAGTGGCCATCCTCGCCTCTATTCTCGAGCGGGAAGCTAATACACCAGAATCAATGAGAACCGTCGCCGGGATTTTCTTTAATCGATTGGCAATTGGTATGCCATTACAGGCTGACGCGACCATTGAATACGCTCTTGAAACACCATTAGGGGAACTACCACCCGGTCAATTAGCGACCGAACTCCGCGAGCTTGATAGTCCATATAACACCTACTTGTACCCAGGCTTGCCACCAACACCAATTGGTAACCCGGGAGAAGTCGCAATCGCAGCCGTCGTTAACCCTATCCCATCAGACTACTTTTATTACATTACCGGCAATGATGGGGAATTCCATTACGCAGAAACGTATGATCAGCACCTGATTAATATTGAAAGACACCTGCGGTAATGGTACCCTGGCGACGTGAATAACTTGAACAAAACGGTTTTTGTCGGACTCTCGGGCGGGGTCGATAGTTCGGTCGCAGCCATGCGGCTTATTGACCGTGGCTACACCGTAGTTGGTGTCTTTATCAAGGTCTGGCACCCAGATTTTATGGTGTGTAACTGGGAGCAGGAGCGACTTGATGCGATGCGAGTAGCCGCTCATCTAGGGATCTCCTTTCTGACCTGTGATGCGGAGGAGGCCTACCGGGACGACGTGGCCGATTTTTTCATCGCCGAGTACCGTGCCGGGAGGACTCCTAATCCAGACGTGATGTGTAACCAGCACGTAAAATTTGGACGATTTCTTGATTTTGCGAAAGAAAAGGGCGCCGATTTTATTGCGACAGGACATTATGCTCAACGGATTGAGGGAGTGAGCGGGGCCGAACTGCACCGCGGAGTCGACACAAACAAGGATCAAACGTATTTCTTGTGGACGCTTTCAAACCAGCAACTACAAGCCACTCTCTTTCCTGTCGGAGATACTCCAAAAGAGAAAATTCGCCAAGAAGCGCAACTAGCCGAGATTCCGGTTGCTACTAAAAAAGACAGTCAGGGAATTTGTTTCCTTGGGCACGTTGATATTCCGGAATTTCTCTCACACTACATCGATCTCACCCCTGGTGACGTGCTTGATACTAACGGCAACGTCGTTGGTCACCATAAAGGGGCTCTGGTGTACACTCTTGGTCAGCGACATGGTTTTACCATCACTAACCAGGACCCTAACCGAAAGCCGCTGTTTATAGTTAGCCGTGACACACAGGCAAATACGATAACTGTTGCGACTCAGCTCGAGTCAATGACCAACGCCGAGGTACTCATCCTACACAACTCCACACTGCGGACGGCTATCAAACCAGGCGAAACGATTGAGCTACAAATTAGATACCGGCAGGTCCCGATTACAGCAACTGTGCAGAACGTAGACAACGCGACGATCGTCCTACAGCCGACCCAAGTAATGGAAAAACCAGCACCCGGTCAGTCCTGTGTACTATATAAAGGGTCGCTATGCATCGGTGGTGGTATACTTGAATAAGTGCCGATTAAAATCACCAAAGCCGACGGAACGGTAGAATTTTTTAAGCTGGAAAAACTCCGTCGCTCTTTACGACGTTCAGGTGCGCAACCTGACGAAGTCAACCATGTAATCGCTGAACTTACGCCCACCTTGCGTGACGGGATTTCAACCCAAGAAATCTACCGTAACGCTTTCAAACTCCTACACAGCAGCGACTCACCAGTGGCTGCTAGATACTCGCTCCGCCGTGCCTTGTTTAACCTGGGGCCGACCGGGTTTCCCTTTGAGAAATTCCTCAGTCGACTGTTTGCTCTCGACGGCTATTCCACTACGACTGGGAGTACCATCCAAGGTAAATGTGCTGAGCATGAAATCGACATTGCTGCCTATAAAGCTGATCATAGTTTTGTAGGTGAAGCCAAATTTCACGCTCGACCAGGAATCAAATCAGACCTACAGGTTGCGATGTATTCCTACGCTCGATTGATGGATCTACGGGAACAAAAGATCTGCTTTGAGGACATCTGCGGTATCAGAGAATTTTGGCTAATCACCAACACAAAATTCACCTCGGCCGCCCGTGACTACGGAAACTGCGTAGGATTAAAGCTACTTTCTTGGGACTATCCAAAGCAAAATAACCTCCATGACCGAATCCAGAGAGCTGGGGTATACCCAATTACAGTGTTACAGGGACTATCAACCAAGCAAGCTCGGATTTTGATTGAGCGAGAGATCATTTTATGTAGTGACTTAGTATCAAAACCGGATACCCTCAGAGTCTTGCACCTACCCAAACGTCGGTATGAGGAGATCATTAATGAAGCCCGGGAACTCTGCAAGCGTCAGGCCACTGCATAAAGTCAATTCTGTCAATACTTTTGCTCAAAACAGCATATGATATACTCACTTCATTACTTATTACAGCAATTCATAAATTTCGTATGGCAGCAACAGAAGAAACTCAACAAGACGGATCAAAAACACTCGTGTCTTTCGTAGTAGGTCTCCTTATCGGTGGGATGTTAGTATGGGCATTCTCTGGTCCAACTGACCAAACAAACCTTACTGACGAAACAAATAGTGACGAAGCAGGTGAAATGACACCAGAAGAGGGAGGTGCAGATGAAGTGGAGGCTGACGAGGATACAGCTTCAAACAGTGCAGCAGCGCCTACTCTACCGGTTGGTGACGGATCAGTGGTAGTAAATGACCAGCCAGCGAGTGCACTGGTAGCACTAGAGCGAGTAACCTATCCAATCGAAGAAGGATGGATCGGAGTTCGTGACTACAACAACGGACAGCTTGGCTTCATCAAGGGAGTAGTACGATTTAGTGCTGCAGCCGGAGTAGTGCCAGAAAATATCATTCTCCAGGACTCAACCCGAGCTGGACAGCAATATGCAATCGTTGTATTTAGTGACAACGGAGACAACGCATTTAACCCAGCTGGTGATGTACAGATCGACCAAATCTTCGCTACATTTACAGCTCAATAAGTATTCAATTATGACAAAACTGCGTCGCTAATGCGGCGCAGTTTTGTTTTCTGTTATACTAGGTTCTATATGGCAGGATACACGTACAAATACAACCCGAACCGCAGCGCAGAATGGAATTATGGGGGAGCTAAGTGGAAACTTTCACGCAGTAAAATTGATTTTTTCTTTGAGTGTCCCCGTTGTTTTTGGGTCGACAACGTACTAGGCACCAAGCGACCTGGATTTCCAAGTTTCAACCTCAACATTGCGGTGGATGAACTATTCAAAAACGAATTTGACCGTTACCGGGCTGAACAAACACCACACCCGCTGATGGAGCAATACGGGATCGATGCTGTACCATTCCAGCATCCAGACCTCGACACGTGGCGTGACCCGTTTGTAGCGATTATGCATAAGCACGAACCAACCGGCATGATGGTCAGCGGGGGAGTAGACGACATCTGGGTGAATCCAGCCGGCAACCTGATCATCGTTGACTACAAATCGACAAGCAAAGATGGTCGGATCGACAAACTGGGCGACAGCCCATGGGAACAGCAGTACACCAGACAGCTTGGCGTCTACAAGTGGCTTCTCGAGCAAAACGGCTTTACTGTGGAGGATACTGGCTACCTGGTCTACGCCAACGCAGACAAATCACTACCTGAGTTTGGAGACACCCTAAACTTTGAAACAACGGTAATTCCAGTGGAAGCTGCTACTGACTGGATCGAACCAACCCTCATAGAAATCAAAGCCTGCCTCGAGCAAAAAACTATCCCTAAAACTGGAGAAGGGTGTGAATTTTGTCCTTACCGCCAAGCTTGTGGTACAAAGTTACTTAAAATTCACAACACCACCAAGTAGGCTACTTAGCGCTATGTCAGAGTTTGCCACCATCGTTAGATCAGTCGTTGCCAGCATCCCCGCCGGTTCTGTTATGACATACAAAGAAGTGGCTATAGCAGCCGGTAACCCACAGGCGGCCCGAGCGGTCGCCAACATCATGGCGGCAAATTACGACGAAGCAATCCCTTGTCACCGTGTCATTAGGTCAAAGGGAGGGCTAGGTGGCTACAACCGCGGAGGCACGAGTGCAAAAGCAAATATCCTCAAGGGTGAAGGTGTAGTACTATACAAGCAACATGTACACTTTTAAGGTTGAACAAGCAATTCAGGCCGCCGCTGTCTTACACCAGGATCATATGCGCAAAGGCGCAGTAGCAATTCCATACGTCACTCACTTAGTGGCGGTAACGCTCATTTTGCGTGACTATACAAACGACGAAGATACGCTAGTCGCAGGCTTACTACATGACACCTTGGAGGATACCGGCTATACCGAAGCAGAAATGACTGTCGATTTTGGGGAAACGGTAACTAAAATCGTGAAGTGCTTGTCTGAACCAGCCCACGATGGACCAGCTAGTGACAGCTGGCTTACTAGCAAGCTGCAGTATGCTAAACAGATTAAACACGGACCAGCCCAGGCTGTTATGATAGCAGCCGCTGATAAGGCCCACAATTTTCGCAGCATAGTCGAGGAATATCATGACGACCACAATCGTTTTTTACAAGATTTCGGTAAACGACTAGAACAACGACTGGAGGCCTACCAAGCAATTTCAAACTCTATCAATAGTCGCCTCAAAGATGGTATAGTGCACGAGTTCAACCACACGTTTGAAGCCTATAAACAATTCATTCTCGATGTTAAAACCAACAAAGACGGCGAGTCATAATTTCACCAAACGGAGCGACTGCGGTGATTTTCAGGTCTATACGCACAAGCAGAATGCTCTTACCTTAATTTATTATCCGATCAAAGACACCGGCGTAATTACCTCTAACATCACCTACAAAGTAGGTTCAGTTGATGAACGTCGAGGAGAGAGCGGTCTAGCACACATGTTGGAACACATGTTATTTAAGCCAACCAAACAGGATATCAAAAAAGGAATTACCTCTGGTTCTATCATGAAATTTGAGCGCGAGTCCGGTGCAACACTAAACGCAAATACCGCCTACGACCGAACAACCTACTACTTGGCGTACCCGAAAAAATATTTATCACATGTTTTAGGCTTGGAAGCAGAGCGCATGCAAGGGGTTATGCTTGATGACAAGCAATTTCTACCTGAACGGGGAAATGTTTTAAGTGAGTTCGATATGTATAACGGTGATCCCTACTTTGCACTTGAGGTGGCGATGCGGGCAGCAACGTTTCAATCTCACGCCTATGATCACGAGGTAATTGGTTTTAGAGAGGACATTGAAGACTATACAACAGACAAGCTGCAGATCTTCTACGACATGTACTACCAACCAAACAACGCAACCCTGATGTTGATTGGTGATCTGTCGCTAGAGGAAGCTCTAACCCAAGCCGAGAAAAAATTTGGCGCAAAGAAAAATAAAGTCGCAGATATCCACCGCGAAACAGCACGCGAACCAGCAATCACTGGACCAAGAACGGTCACTATCACCAGACCCGGTACAACCAATATCCTCGGGCTAGGTTTTGTCTATCCCGCGTTCCCTAAGCATGACTGGTACACGACTTATCTAGCAATCAAAGTGTTAACCGATGGTCCAGAAAGTATTTTCCACAAGAAATTTGTTGACACTGGCCTAGTAAGCAGTATTGATAGTATTTTATTTCCGACAGCGCACAGTAATGTTGGTATGATTTTCGCACGCTTAGCTGATAGTATTGATCATGACAAGATAAAAACACTCATGCTAAAAGAGCGAGAAACCATTGACCATCAACAGGTAACTCAATTACTCAAGAAGGAGCAAATAAAAGTACTCACAGACAAGGCTTTTAGTCGTTCAACTTCACTTGGAGTCGCAGCTGAACTAACAGAATACGCAGCTTGTGACGCTTTAGATGAGTATGCGAACCTGCAGAAAAATATCGAACGAGTAACTCCCACTCAAGTTTGTGAGGCAATCCAGACGCTACTAGAACCAAATACCTTAACTACTGGCTACTATCGATCAGTATGATAAAAACAATTGACACCGCAGTTAACTTGAATCTAGCTACCATTACAATTCCTCAGTGCGCTATTGCAAAGGGACTAATTACCGTAGATCTGCACGAAACAAACTCAATTAAAGACCAGGCTGTTTTTGAGTGTTTTGGCGATCTACTATTATCAGGGACGAGCACCCTGACACGCGAAGAGTTGCTCGATAAACTAAATCTTTTAGGATCATCAATCGATACCCACATAACCGATGGCGTTCTCACACTTGAGATAAGCAGTACCCAAAAAAGTTGGAAGAAAACATTGGAATTAGTGAACGACATACTAACCAATCCAATTTTTACTGCTAAGGAACTGAAGCGAGCAACCAAGCTGGCTTTCAATAACCTTAATGATGAAAAGGAAAACTCTAAGGCCATTGCACTAGACGCGTTTAAAAACGATTTTTTCTCAACTTCAGACCGCAGATCAAGTGCTGAGCTACAGACCGTGCAAACTATGCTCGTCAAACTGACAAACAAAGACATTAAAGAAATGTTTGCCCGGATGTTCACAAGACCCTGGGTAACTTCAGTTACTAGTGACAAACCTGCATGTTTAGCGTTTGCCAAACTAGTAACAAAACAAACAGCTAGTATAGTGACTGACACCAATTTCAAACCTACCTCAAGCACACCACCCAAACCACAAAAACTAGTACTAAACGACATTCCAAGTAGACAAAACCTCGATATCCAAATTGGTTGTCCGATCGCTCTTAAGCCAGGCGATGCAGAATTTGCAGCGCTCACATTTGGGGTAGCTGTTCTAGCGAAATGGGGAGGTTTTGCTGGTCGACTGATGAGTATTGTTCGCGAACAAGAGGGTCTAACGTATGGAATATACGGGAGACTAGATGGCTACAGTAAGGTTGAGACGGGTTATTTCAGAATTGAAACTTTTTTTAGTCCAGCTCAAGTCTCCCAAGGGCTACAATCAACTTTTCGTGAGATCAAAAGAATTTATACCCGCGGAATAACTGACGCTGAGTACACATCATTTAAAATAATTATGGAAACACAGTTGATCATGAGAAATGACTCACCGGTTGCGAGTATCAAAATCCTCCATGAATTCAACAAGCTAGGTTTCACAATAGACCAAATAGAGGCATACGAAGCGCAATTGCGGTCAGTTACCAAAACAGAGGTTACCAGTGCAATTAAAAAATATCTCGACCCCAAACAAATGATTATTAGTGCCGCCGGACCGACCAAACAAGTTACAAAAGAGTTATTGGCTTTAAGCACAAAACTCTGACCACCAGCCGAACTAATTTAATCAATGCTATAATTTTCGTAATATGAGTTTACTATTTATTGGGATGACGATGAGTGTTATTGGTAAGGGGATGTTGGGACTAGCCATCATCTGGGTGCATGTCACCATGGCAACCGAACGATCAATTGATGAACTAGTGGTCAAAGCGTTTCGGCGAGAGACCTATATCACGGTGGTGGCGCTGTTTTTGATCGCCCTAGGCTACATCTTTGAAGTCTATGCTCTAGGTGGGTTTGGAGCCCTTTTGACCTGTGAAGGGCTGGAATGTGCCGCAGTATTGGGCGGAGCGGTGTAACCACAAACAAAATAACGGCAGAATCTATGATTTTGCCGTTATTTTGCTATAGTAAGCATTATTTTTAAGACACAAGACTTATGACAGGGAACGACATCCGAAAGAAATATCTGGACTTCATGGCCGCCAAAGGTCATGCGGTTGTTCCATCTTCAGCTCTAGTGCCCGAAAACGATCCAACCACACTGTTTACTGGGAGCGGGATGCAGCCACTGGTGCCGTACTTGATGGGTGAAACTCACCCAAAAGGCACCCGGATTACCGACAGCCAGAAATGTTTCCGGGCCGAAGACATCGACGAGGTGGGGGACACCAGTCACACAACCTTTTTCGAGATGCTTGGCAACTGGTCACTCGGTGATTATTTCAAAGCCGAGCAGATCCCCTGGATTGCTTCTTTCTACCTCGATGAAGTGGGGCTAGATCCGTCAAAATTCTACGTCACAGCGTTTATTGGCGACGCTGCGGCTGGTGTACCCAAAGACGACGAAGCAGCTGCTCTGTGGCAAGAAGTGCTTGCCAGCAAAGGTGTCAGCAATGGTATTGCCGAACTAGGCTCAGCAGACGCTGCGAGCAAGCGCGGTCTCAAAGACGGTGAACGCATCTTTTTCTATGACGCTGCGGAAAACTGGTGGAGCAGGGCAGGGAAGCCAGAAAATATGCCAGTGGGTGAAATCGGTGGAGGAGACAGTGAAATGTTTTATGACTTTGGGACTGAGCACGACACTAAATTTGGAGAACACTGCCACCCAGCGTGTGACTGTGGTCGGTTTATGGAAGTCGGGAACAGTGTATTCATGGAGTACATCAAAACTGAAACTGGTTTTGATAAACTGCCGGCCCAGAACGTTGATTTTGGTGGGGGACTAGAGCGAATTGCTGCGGCTAGCATTGATTCACCAGACGTATACAAAGTTGACCTACTTTGGACAGTAATCGAGCAAATCGAAGAACTGTCAGGTAAGAAATACGAAGATAACCTCGAAGCCTTTCGGGTGATCACTGACCATATCCGGGGAGCTGTGTTTATGATCGGAGATGGAGTACTGCCGGGCAACACAGAACAAGGGTACTTTGTACGGCGGCTTCTCCGTCGAGCAGTTCGGTTTGCGGACATGATTGAAGTGCCGGCCGGTGAATTTGCCAACCTAGCCTCAAGCGTAATCAATTCATACCAAGACCACTACACCAACCTTGGCGAGCAAGAAGCTGAAATCATCGCAGCTATCAGTGGGGAAGAGACGCAGTTTCGAAAGACTCTCGAAAACGGCCTCAAACAATTTAATAAAATCTCACTCCAGGTACATGTTACAAAAGAAGAACTGGCCAACGCAAAGGCTACTGGAGAGAAACTGAAAACCACTGGGGTAAAATCAATCAGTGCACAAAATGCCTTTGATTTGTTTACCACCTACGGTTTCCCAATTGAGCTAACGCAAGAAATTGCTGAAGAAAAGGGCCTAGTGGTAGACACTAAAGGCTTTGAGAAACTCATGGAAGAACACCGAGCGCTGTCACGAGCTGGGGCCGAACAAAAATTCAAAGGAGGACTAGCGGACAGTTCTGAAATCGTAGTGCAGTATCACACTGCCACACACCTACTCCTAGCAGCACTACGTCATTTCCTGGGGGATCATGTCCACCAAGCGGGGAGTAACATCACTGCAGAACGCATGCGGTTTGATTTTACCCACTCGGAAAAAGTAGAGCGTGACATGCTGGACCAAATCGAGGGTTGGGTTAACAACGCTATTGAGACGGGAGGAAAGGTAACCATAGACATGATGGCTAAAGACGCTGCCCAAACTGATCCAACCATCGAGGCTAGTTTCTGGGATCGGTACCCAGACGAGGTTAAGGTCTACAGCATGACGGCACCAGACGGCACTATCTATAGCCGCGAACTCTGTGGCGGCCCCCACGTAGAAAACTTTTCAGAATTCGCCGGCAAGACATTCAAAATCATAAAAGAAGAATCCAGCTCAGCCGGTATACGCAGGATCAAGGCGGTGCTTGAGTAAATCATCCCCACATAGCAACAAAGCCGACTTTGCGTCGGCTTTGTTTTGCTATACTAGGCATATATGTTTTTCCGCAAATCCTCTAGTGGATACGCTCTTTTGGTTGACGTTGGGTCAGGCAGTGTTGGACTAGCTATTGTTGCGCCTACTGAATCAGCTACACCTATCTGGTCCCACCGCGAACATACATCGCTTAAGGTGACCAAGTCAGTCGGCGAAAGTAGTAAGGCAGTTGTAACTGCCATCATGAACGTCATGATGGAATTTGAAGCCCAGGGGAGAAAAGCTCTAACCGAACACAATCGGACAGCGCGTATTGATATCATTCAGGTAACCGTCAGTGCACCATGGTCATACACCGTTGCTCGCACAGTCAAATTTGAAAAAGATGAGCCGTTCATTATTTCTAAGGATCTACTCACAGAACTAGCGACCGCTGCGGCTGATCAGGCGATGGAGGAATTTGAAGCCAAACATTCACTCCAGGACCTGGGTGTACAAGAAACCAGTCGTACCATCCTTGATACGCACGCCAATGGTTACCGCATATCCACTCCAAATAAACAAACTGCTAAGCAACTGAGTGTCACACACGTCAACACCTTGATCAGAGAAGAAATTGTTGCCAGTCTGACAGACATGCAGCAAAAATTACTACCAGCGGCACAGCTCGACATCACATCGTTCATGATGGCTAATTACTACGTGACCGACGCTTTACAGCCGTCGGGAGTTGATTTCTGCTTGGTGGATATCACCAATGAAGCCACCGAACTAGGAATTGTCAGACACAATGCCCTACAGTACAGTACTCACGTTGCCTTTGGACGAGCTTCGATTGCCCGTGAAATTGCCGTCGCTACTGGGGCACCGCTACACGATGCATTTACTAGCATGCGAACGATGCAAGACTCACAAGAAACGCAAACTGACATTAATGCAACTCTAGCAGCCTACCAAGCACAGATTATACAACTCTTTAAAGAAACGGGCGATAGACTAAGTATTCCCAAACATATTTATCTGGAAGCAGACGCTGAACTTGGTGAGTTCTTTAGGCCAATTGTGGAAGCTGCCGGTAAGGAGGCCAGCAAGGGAAACGTTTTGGTAACCATCATCACACCAAACTTACTGCAAATTGATTCCACGCAAACAAAAGAAACTGATGTGCCATTAACTATCGCTAGGCGCTTTTTCCACACAAAGGCAGACAGGGCTTTTTTTGAGTACTTATAAAAGCTATACTATTTACATATGTCGCAAAAATGGAACCTACAAGATATTCGCCCAGCCGGAGAAGCTCGACAAAAACGTCGTCCTATTCAAAAACCCAGAATTATTAGTGCTGATGATGGTAACTCACCGGAAATTGAGTTAGATGATAGAGCGACGCGACCACGACCCAACGTGCGACCGCGGACTGACGGTCCACAAATCGTAATCGAAGACGGCACTAAAAAAGATCGTAACCGAATGGTACTAGCGATAGTGTTTTTCGTGGTAGTGGTGGGCGCAGCGGCACTTTTGAGCAGCCTACTTGGTAAAACGGAACTGACAATCTATCCAGAATTCCGTGACCCTAACATCAACGCTGAATTTACCGCTTTTCCAACACCTACTGACGGGGCTCTTAGTTATGAAGTCATGACCCTCGAAGAAACGATGGAGAGTCAGGTTCAGGCTAGCGGTAAAATTGATATCCAAGAACAAGCAACCGGAATTATTGAAATTAGTAAAAGCACCCCGGGGGCCGAACGTTTGATTAAGAACACTCGTTTTAGATCACCAGACGGGTTAGTCTATCGAATTCAAGAATCAGTAGTCGTCCCCGGCGCAGTTAATGGCAATTCAGGCACCATTCAGGCGGAAGTGTTTGCCGATGAAATTGGGGAGGAGTACAACCTACCAGCTGGCACAAAATTTGACATCCCTGGCTTTGAAGAAGGTGGTTTTATGGATCTATTCCAAGCAATCTCTGCTAGCAACCCGGCGGCGATTACCGGGGGATTTGATGGTCCGCAGTTTCAAATTGATGACGGTGAACTCAACACCGCTAGGCAAGCAATCCAAATTGAACTACGCAACTCACTCCTAGCAAAGGTAGACTCAAACAAACCCGCAGGAATGATTGCTTTTCCAGGAGCTGTCGCAATTACCTACAATCAGCTACCAGCAATCGAGTACGGACAGGATCTGGTTACAATCCGTGAGCAGGCCATTCTGCAAATTCCTTTGTTTAAAGCCGACGACTTCGGTACATTTATGGCAAAAGAAGCGGTCGCAACCTATGATGGTGGCCCGGTACGAGTCGATGACCCAGCGCAACTGGAATTTAAATACTCATCAGCAACAACTAGCCGTAGTGTATTGGCCAATGCCAACTCACTAAGCTTTAGCCTAATTGGTAAGCCACGGCTGATCTGGGAGTACTCTGCCGATAAGTTGACAAAAGACCTGGCCGGCTTACCTAAAACCGCCATTTCTAACGCCATTACCGCCTATCCAGGGATTGAACGGGCACGGGTCCAAGTAACTCCTTTCTGGCAACGAACCTTCCCAGAAAACCCAGATGAGATCAAAATAATCGAAATCATTGAGGAAGCTCAATAGTTATACCGACAGCTTGTGTTGACGCCCGTATGTGCGTCTGATACACTCACCCCGTTCAAATGGATCAAGATACTAACACCGAAGCTGAGGAGCTCGTATACGGCATTGTGGAAGAAGCGTTACCGAACACGCATTTTCGAGTTGCCGTTGAGGGTGAACCTGAGCCAGTGCTAGCGTATCTCTCTGGTCGCATGCGCCGCTTTCGTATCCGCGTTCTCGTGGGTGACAAGGTAGGTCTAGTTATTGATCCATATGGAGGAAAGGCACGCATCACTAAGCGTAACTAAACATTATGAAAGTACAATCATCAGTAAAACCAATGTGTAAGGATTGTCAGGTAGTAAAACGCTCTGGCGTAGTTCGAGTTACCTGTAAAAATCCCCGACACAAACAGCGTCAAGGCTAACTAATTATCATATGCGAATTTCTGGTATCACCATTCCTGACGGAAAGCATCTAGCGTACGCCCTTACAGCGGTGTACGGTATTGGCTTTACTCGTTCAAAGAATATCTTGGATGAGCTCAACATTGAGCACACAAAGAAGGCTACCGATCTGACAACAGATCAAGAAAACGCGATCCGCGAAAAGATTGAGGCATTTACTATCGAAGGTGAGCTGAAACGAACGGTTTCAGGTAACATCAAGCGATTAAAAGACATCAATTCATACCGTGGTTCACGACATGCGAAGGGTCTCCCTGCGCGTGGCCAACGAACACAATCTAACGCACGTACACTCAAAGGAGCTAAGAAAACTATGGGTAGCGGTCGTCGTAAACTTGAGAAGACGTAGAAACGTTTTCTCTTTATTAATTTCGTACATTACCTATGGGAAAAAAACGAACAGTCAAAAAATCAGGCGGATCTGACGTTGCGGGAACATCTCGTGCGCTTAACCGTATTCCAAAGCGAAAGCTTCCAGCTGGAAAACTGAACATCCTAGCGACTTTCAACAACACACTACTTACATTGTGTGATGCAAAAGGCAACGCTGTTATGTCGGCATCTTCGGGTGCACTAGGATTCAAGGGAGCTCGAAAGAGTACACCGTTTGCAGCGGCTAAAGTCGGTGAAATCATCGGTGAAAAAGCCCAACAAATGGGGATGAAGGAAGCAGAAGTAGTTGTACGAGGAGTTGGAGCCGGACGAGAGTCAGCGCTTCGTGCTTTCTCAGGTCAAGGAATCGGAATCACAAAGATCACCGACCGCACACCAGTACCATTTAATGGCCCGCGAGCTCCTAAGCCGCGACGTGTTTAATTTATAGTCTTATGATCATTGGACCAAAATACAAAATTGCGAAACGACTGGGAGCCCCAATCTTTGAAAAGACAAAAACTGCAAAGTTTGAGCAGTCTTTACAGCGATCAATGGGTAACCAGCGTCGCGGTCGAAGGCCGGGACAAATGTCTGACTACAAACGTCAGCTCATCGAAAAGCAAAAGATGCGATTTACGTACGGGATTTCTGAAAAGCAACTCCGTAAGTACGTTGATGAAGCCGTAGAAAAGAGTAACCAGCCAGTAGCACTTTTGATGGACCGTCTCGAGTCACGACTCGACAACGTTGTCTACCGAATGGGACTAGCAAAATCTCGTCAGATGTCACGACAAATGTCGTCCCATGGACACTTCTGCGTTAACGGTAAGAAAATGACAATCCCATCTCACAAAGTGAAGCCGGGTGATGTCATTAGTGTTCGAGAGGGAAGTCGACAAAGTGTTCTCTTTGTTGGCCTCAACGAATCATTTGATGCGGCATCACTGCCAGCATGGGTAACATTCGACCTCAAAAAGATGGAAGGACAAATGAAAACTGCCCCGGTATACACTCCGGCTGAGACGCTCTTTGATCCAGAGCAGGTGATGGAATACTACAGTCGATAGGAATAGTAGTTATTAGTAAAAAATAATCAATTGCATTATGTTGGAAACAAACGTCACACTACCATCAAAGCCACGAGTGGTTAGCGAAGACGGTTTCAAGGGAGTCTTTGAAATCGATGGTCTGTACCCTGGGTATGGACATACACTTGGTAACTCACTACGACGAATCATTCTATCGTCACTTCCAGGAGCTGCCATTACACAGGTCAAAATTGACGGAGTAGAACATGAATTCTCAACTCTTGCTGGAGTAAAAGAGGACGTATTGACTATTCTGCTGAACCTACGACGAGTGCGACTACAGCTGCATGGAAATGAACCAATGACAGTAACCCTGAAATCATCAGGCACTGGAGTTGTTACTGCCAAAGACCTAGTAGTACCATCTCAGGTTGAGATTCTTAACCCTGAGCAGCATATTGCTGAAATCACCAACAAAACTGCAAAACTCAACATGGAGATCACAGTTGAAAACGGTCTAGGGTACGTTCCTCGAGAAGTACACCAAAAAGACAAGGTTGAAATCGGAACTATCGCACTTGATGCCGTATTCACTCCAATCCGTCGAGCCAACTACGAAGTAGAGAACATGCGTGTTGGTGATC
>Ga0208544_10000471_pt1 | contig 31988 bp, 27 predicted proteins | sample DEB08_DNA_9_FD_184526 | JGI IMG/M metagenome (GOLD analysis project Ga0208544, IMG submission 184526) | Aqueous microbial communities from the Delaware River and Bay under freshwater to marine salinity gradient to study organic matter... | ecosystem: Environmental > Aquatic > Marine > Coastal ... | reverse complement strand
TCTCCGGTGGAGGCGAGGACTTCTTTAAGGAGAATAAGCTGAGCCAGATTAAGATTAGTTTAACACATGCCCAGCATTATGCGGCAGCGAATGCCGTGGTGTTGGGTCAGAGTTAAGAACATAATGATCATAACAATCCGAGCATGGGAGCTCGCTAATAAAAAGATAGCCATATGATTTTGAAAAGCTTATGAATGCAAGTCCTTGCGTAGCGCGACTTAACGATAGTGAGCGGGAGGTAAACTCAAATAACACAATTATGAAAAAAATAGTAACAACCATTACCGTGCTGATGCTCACTGCTTTATGCGTTCATGCGCAGCAAGATGTGCCGGCAGAGGTGCAAGCCGAGACCGAAGAGAAGGCAAAGCAGGGCGAAGAATTTGATATCTCCAAGGCTTTTCCAGAAGAGGAAATTGCGCACAAAATGGAGATGAAGGGCATGAAGGTTTACAACTACACGATGAGTCACAAATTTGCTGACTTGGAAGGGAAGTTGGAGAAGTTTTTAGGCAAGGAATGGAAAAAATCGAATGCTGAAGAGCAAGCGGAAGCGATGGAGGCAGCACAAGAAGGTGTGGAGGCACAAGGAGTGAAAATTATCGGAATGGCAACGTATGAGCATTCTGAACAAGCCGGTAACATGGTCATGTTGATGCAGATGATTACTCCAGCGGCTGGAGATGAGGCTGAAGGCCTGACGATGGTTACGCTCACGCATATCAACATGTAAGGGGGCATTGAGAGGTAAGCCTCTTTATTGAACTAAAAGCTTCTGGGGGTAATTCCAGCGGCTTTTTTATGGCGTTTTTAATTGTTCTAGGTAGCTCCTAGCTATTCCCCGAAAAGGCGAAAGCCTCTAAGTCGTTATACTTAGAGGCTTTCATATGGCTCCTGCGCTTGGGATCGAACCAAGGACCTAGTGATTAACAGTCACCCGCTCTACCGCTGAGCTACGCAGGAATTTCCATTCAGTGTGTCACGTTACCTTACAGGCCTCGGACGGGCGGGAAAATGCCAGATTAATGGCGTATTGCAAGAATTTTTAGGGGGGATTCTGCGATTTTTTATGTGGTAGCATATCGCGGGTAAGAAAAACGGTAGCACCGAGGTGCCACCGTTTGAGAGCTTGCTGATGGGCTGGCGGGTTTTAAGCCCTGGCACCCTTTCCTTAAGACTTGGCCGGATTGACCTCAGCCTCTAGGTTGGCGTCGAGCAGTTCGCGGCGGAGGTTGGCTCCGCGCATCTTACTCCAGATGTAAACGATGGGGGAGGCGATGAAGATCGAGGAGTAGGTTCCGACGATTACACCAATCATGATGGTGAAGGAGAAGTCCTTAAGAGCGGATCCGCCATAGATATAGAGCACAAGCACAGCAACAAATGTGGTGACAGAGGTTAGCACGGTTCGTGACAAGGTGGCATTGATGGCGTGGTTCATCACATCCTGCACGTCACCACGGCGTGAGCGTAGGTCCTCGCGAATGCGGTCAAAGACGACGATGGTATCGTTGATTGAATAACCGGCGATAGTGAGGAAGGCGCCAACGTGAATGAGTGAGAGCTCTTGCCCGGATAAGATGACAATGCCCAAGCAAATGAGGATGTCATGGATCAGGGCGGCAAAGGCGCCAAGGGCGAAGGAGAACTCAAAACGGATGGTGATGTAGATGAGGATCGCCACCATACCTACGATGAGTGCCCAGAGTGCGGTATTGAGAAACTCGCCACCCAGGCTGGCGCTGATGGTTTCCCTTGAGGGTTTGTCCTTGAGCACCTCGAAATTAGAGCTGAGTGAGGTTTCGATAGCTTCGATATCATCAGAAGCACAGCGAACGGTCAGCAGGTATTCGCCACCTGTAGTGGTTTCCTCTTGGGAGCTGGCTTGTTTGCTGAGCTCGAGCGTGTTGAGGACTTGTTGAACAGCTGGTTGTTCCACGGTTTGGCCGTCGACCAGCTGGTAGGAGAGCTGGGCGCCACCAGTGAAGTCAATACCGAGGGAGGAGTTTCCTTTCATACCCACGGAACTGAGACCGGCGACAATGAGGATGATAGAGAAACTAAAGGCAATCTTGCGTTTGCCGAGGAAGTTGAAGGCCCTCTTTGGGATGAGGTTCATGAAGGTGAGCTTTTTAAGAACGCCTGCATCGGAGAACCACCAGAATAGCACACGGGTGCATAGCAGCGCTGCTAGCATGGATGCGAGAATACCGATGGTGAGAGTAACAGCAAAGCCTTTGACCGTTCCTGAAGCTCGCCAGAAGAGGATCAGGGCGGTAATGAGGGTGGTGATGTTGGCATCAAAGATGGCAGAAAAGGCTTTGTCGTAGGCGGCAGAGATGGCGGCCTTGATGGATTTGCCGGCGGAGAGCTCTTCCCGAAGGCGTTCGTAGATGAGCACGTTGGCATCTACCGCGACACCAATGGTAAGGATGATTCCTGCGATACCTGGAAGTGTGAAAGTGAAACCGAACATCGCCATGGCGCCGAACAGAATGAGTATGTTTAAACTCAGGCCAAGCAGGGCGATGATTCCTGCAAAGCGATAATAGATGAGGACAAATAGTAATGTCAGGCCCAGGCCGGCGATACCTGCGGTGATGCCTTGGTGCACAGTTTCCTTTCCAAGAGTAGCCGAGACGGTGCGCTCTTCTTCTACGAGTAGGGGGTTCTTGAGCGGGTTGAGCAGTGCGGCAGCGATGCTTTTGGCTTCGTTAGCATCCTTCATGCCTGATATTTCAAAGTTAGCTCCGAGGCTACTCTGTACTACGGGTGCGCTGAGTACTTTACCGTCTAATACAATGGCAAGGCGGTCTACACCGGGACGCATTTTGCTGGTCAGGTCAAACATTTTGTTAGCCCCTTCAGGGTTGAGCTCAACGGTGAGTTTGCCTTCGTAAGGACCATAGAGTTCTTGGGCGTGGACGATGTAGGATCCGTCCAATGCCGAGCGTCGTTTGAGTAGAATGTTCTCTGTGATGACTTGGCCGTCTTCATCCTCATCGCTGAGCACGTATAGTTTGTATCCGGGAGGTAATACGCGGTCGGCTTCTTTTTCAGCAGCTAGACGATTTGCTAATGCGCTGCTTTCGGGGTGAACTGCTTTGAGTTCGAGCTTGGCGATTTTTTCAAGAATTTCACGCACGGCGGACGCTTCCTCAGGTGATACACCCGGCATTTGCACGAGGATGCGGTCGTTTCCTTGGGCAACAATGAGGAGATCAGCGGTGCCAAGGTTGTTGAGGCGCTTTTCGACGGTTTGGATCGCCTGTTGCACTGCAGTAGCAGTTACGGGCACGGAAGTGCCTTCAGGGTCAATGGTGGGTTGAACTCGTAGAGTGAATGATGATCCTCCAATAAGGTCGATGCCGCCTTTGAGATTGTGAGCTTCTGAAATCGCTGTTTTGCCAGTGATGATGTTGCCCCAATGTCCTTTGGGAATGATGGAAAGCAGACTGAAAACAGCAATGAGAGCTACAATGATGGAGCCAATGTTGCGTTTTTTCCGCTGAAAATCGGTAGCGAAATACCAGAAGAAGAGAGCCAAGAGGCCAAGACCGGAGAGGAAGGTTAGCAGCCGGTCGTCGCTGAATAGGGATGCGAGGATAGTGGTCATTTCGATATAGTAATTGGTCGGGGTGCACTAGAGGCACGCTGGAATGAAAAGGATATATAAAAGCTGCCTTGTTTTGGCAAGTGCGAGATAGGTGGCTTGTCTAAACTAGACAACTGGGTTTAACCGATGCCTCATCCTTTTGAGACTTCACCGGATTGATCATCATCTGATTTTGATGCTGATGGGGTGACGGTGGCGATTGCACTTTTGTCATATTTAACAAAGGTGCCTTCGGCAACTTTGAGTGAAACAGTTTTTTCGCTGACTGCGTTCACGGAAGCGTGAATGCCGCCGATGGTAACGACCTTGTCACCTTTTTTGAGAGCGGCTTGTTTAGCTGCAAGCTCCTTGCGCTGTTTTTGCTGAGGGCGGATAAGTATAACCCAGAAAACAACAAACATGAGAACCATCATGACGATAGGGCTCCCAAAGAGGTTTCCTGATCCTGATTCTGATTTGGCTGCTTGTGCGAGGATGTTGATGGTGGCGTTCATGGTGTTTGTATGTAGCGTTGATTAAAGTTATTTTTGAATGAGGTAAAGTTGCCCTCCTCAATGGCTTCACGCGCTTGGTGCATGAGGCGCAAATAGAAATGCAGATTATGCAGGGAAAGCAATCTTAAAGAGAGCATTTCGCCGGCACGGAAGAGATGCCGGATAAAGGATCTTGAGTATTTCTGGAGATAAGGATGGGTATTTTCATCCAGAGGGCGTGAATCGAACTCAAATTCTTTGTTTTTGATGTGAATGGGGCCGTCGGCTGTAAACACCGTGCCGTGGCGGGCGACTCGTGTTGGCATCACACAATCAAACATGTCTACCCCGCGGGCGATCATCTCAAGCATTTGAGGTGGGGTTCCCAATCCCATGGCGTAGCGTGGTTTGTCTTCAGGTAGAAAAGGGACGGCATTTTCAATGGCGCGCATCATCTCGTGTTCAGGTTCTCCAACGGATATGCCGCCAACGGCATAACCATCGAAGCCGATATCAACTAATTCACGTGCAGATTGTTCGCGCAGCTCAGCATAGGTGCTACCCTGGACGATGCCAAAAATGAGCTGGCCCTGCTTGCTAGTGTCCCAAGGGATATGCTTATTTGCGTTTTGCTGATGCCACTCCTTACAACGTTTTGCCCAGCGTGTAGTCAGAGCTAGTGAGTCGGCTGCATATTGTTTTTCGCAGGGGTAGGGGGGGCACTCATCGAACAGCATAGCGATATCACTTCCGATGGTCGCCTGAATTTCCATGCTGAGCTCGGGGGTTAACATGGTTTTAGCTCCGTCAATGTGGTTGGCAAATTCTACTCCTTGTTCTGATATTTTACGCAGTTTGGCGAGAGACCATACCTGAAATCCGCCAGAGTCGGTGAGGATGGGCTTCTCCCAGGTAGAGAATTTGTGCAGTCCGCCCATCTCCCGGATCACATCAAGTCCGGGGCGGAGGTTGAGGTGGTAGGTGTTTCCGAGGATGATTTTGGCATCAACTATATCAACCAATTCATCGGGGGAGAGTGTTTTCACCATTCCCTGTGTGCCGACGGGCATGAAAATAGGCGTAGGGATGTCGCCATGAGCTGTGGTTAAGAGACCTGTACGCGCTGCGCTATCGCTACAAGTATGGTGAAGTTGGAAAGACAAAATTTAGTGAGGGGGAGGTGAAATGTGTTCAATCATGTATCCGTAAACCGAGTGGTCTATCTTTATGGTAGCAGGATACAATCTGAGACGACCATGAGATGATCTGAGGCAGGGATCACGACATTACGAGAACGAACCGGCCTCAGTAGAGGGCTGGTGTAGATATAGTCGATGCGTTGGAATGGGATGCGGCGGTGCCATGTATTTGCCCATCCTGTGCCTACTTTGTTATACGAATCTGTAAAGTGTCCCCTGAAGAGATCATGGAGAGGGTCAGAGGCGGGTGCGTTGAGATCTCCCGCGACCACTACAGGCCGAGTCGGGAAGGGGGTGCTGTCTTGTAGCAGGGTGAGGCTCCATATGACTTGCTTGCGTTGCAGCCTGCGATTAGCGGAGTGTCTTTTCCAGCAGCTTACTTGCCAAAGACGCATGTCGGTAATCGCAGATTTGAGGTGAAAGTTGACACAGTCAATCAATCTGCCCTCAGGATGTTGCCTAGATTTAGGAAGCCTCAAAGTGGTGTGATGGCTGTGTGGCATCGTATTTGGAGTGGTGTCGTTGATTTGCCATTTGGTGAGTGTTGCTGAGTGGCCATCTGCGCGGAAATCTCCTCTTACTGGATAAACGATGTCTGCCATGATTTCAGCATGCCATGGAGTGATTTCTTGCATGAACAAGATATCGGGTTTGTAGGCAGCGATCATTTCAGCCTGCTTTCTTACTTCAGCACTATTGAGCTTGAGCGCGCCCCAGTTGAGTGTGCAAATACGAATGGTTTCTTGCGACTGAAATGGTTTTGGCAGGCCTGGTTCTGGAACTTCTTTGCCGATGTTTGCAAGTGCATGAGATTCATCCGATGCCGTCAACATGGTGAGGAGCCACAGGGTGACAAGCATGAGCGAGAGCTGTGCACGCCAAAATAGAAATGCGAGTGCGGAGAGAATAAGGCCGATAAACGACCACATCCAAATGGGATAGACGGTGAAGGCCGCCATCAAGTCGGGCTGCCTAATATAGCTCGCTGCGGTAATCACATGGAGACCCAGTGACGCAACAATCAGTAATCTTGGAAGCCAGTGGCGCATTGCTCAGCGGTCTGCGCCCTCAATAAGGGCGTCAGAGGAGGTTTTACATGCCGGGGAGGCCCAAGCCGCCGGTTAGTTTGGACATTTCAGCCGCAGCCATTTCCTTGCCTTTAGTCACCGCCTCCTGGACTCCGGAGAGGACGAGCTCTTGGAGGAATTCGACGTCTGCGGGGTCAACAACGGAAGGGTCTATGCGAATGGATTGCACATCGCCAGCGCCGTTGGCCACGACCGTCACCTTACCGCCCCCTACTGAGGCCTCTACGTTTTTGTTGGCAAGTTCCTCTTGGGTTTTTTGCATGCCAGCTTGCATTTGCTGGGCCTGCTTCATGAGTTTTTGGATATCCATTGGGTGTGTTGGTTCTGGTTAATTATGGTTGCTGGATGGTGCCCTCAAAGACCTTGAGCGCCTCTTGTATGAGCGGGTCTTGATAAAAGGAGTCGTCGTCCACTGGAGACGGTTCTTCTTCGTCCGCTGGTTCAGTAGATGATTGTTCAGCAGCTTGTGGTGGAGCATTCAGCGCAGGGGCTGGCTCGGCAGCTGCTTCAGGGGCCGCGTCAATGAGGGCGTCGAGGCTTCTTTTTGCCTTTGGCTGAGGCTCGCTTGTTTCCTTGGTCGGCGGTAGCTTGGCTTCTGTGGCTTGAGGGGGTGGGCTCGTTGGGCTGCTGCTTGGGCTCACTGAGGCAGGAGGCGTAGGCGTAGAGTGTGGTGTTTCGCTTGGAGTCTGAAGATCACTCAACGAACCTGCGCCGGCGAGGGCCTTAATAACATCGCTGATACGTGCATCATTGAGAGACTGGATTGCTTTGATGATACCTATTTCAAAATGAAGACGTTTGTTTGAAGCCCACTTCATACGCCCTTCGGAATCAGCTAGGACATCGATGAGGTTGAGAATGCGATCTGTTTGGATGCCCTCGGAAGCAGCAACAAGTGGGTCCCATATTTCAGCGGCAAAACCTTCGTTGCCTGCATTGGGGTCAAGTCTGGTAACGAGCAGGGCACGCAGGCAGCCTATGAGTTCGCCGAGGAGCTGGGAGAGCTCTTTGCCGGATTCAGCCTGCTGGTGAATGAGGTCGAGAGCTTTTGGGCTGTCTTTGCCAAGAATACTGCTCGTTAAGCTGGCCACTGTCTCACGAGAGGTGAAACCAAAAATTTCTAAGACGTTTTGTTCGGTGATGCTCTCGCCACAAAATGCGACCAGCTGATCGAGCATGGATTGAGCGTCACGCATGCCGCCGTCTGCCCCTTTGGCGATGGCCCATGCTGCCGGGTCATCGAGCTGAACGCCTTCTTGTGTGGCAATATATTGAAGGTGCTTGGCAATGGTCTCGGTGGGAATCGGCCTCAGGTCGAAGCGTTGGCATCGAGAAATGATGGTGGGTAGAATCTTGTTGGGTTCGGTGGTGGCAAAAATGAACTTTACGTGCTCCGGAGGTTCTTCGAGTGTTTTGAGCAGGGCATTGAAGGCGGCCGAGGTAAGCATGTGCACCTCGTCAATGTAGTAGATTTTGAATTTGCCCTGTGTAGGGGTAAATTGAACGTTTTCACGGATATCCCGGACGTTATCGACGCTATTGTTGGAGGCTCCGTCAATTTCGATGACATCTAATGAAGTGCCGTTACCAATTTCTAGGCACACTGGATCATCGGGATCAAAATCAATGCTGGGCCCTCCAGGGCAGTTGAGGGCCTTTGCTAAAATACGTGCAGTGGTTGTTTTTCCTGTTCCTCTTGGTCCGACGAATAACCAAGCATGGGCTAGCCTGTCGCGCTCGATCGAATTGCGAAGGGTGGAAATAACATGATCTTGGCCAAGCACGTCAGCAAACGTTCTCGGGCGGTATTTTCTGGCAAAAACCTGGTAGCTCACGCGGGTTAATCTAGTGGTGACGAAAAATTTATCAATGACGATCTGCTGGTCTTTTTTTCTCCCACTTATAATAGATTCCGGGGATTGGGGTTGATCTCTCTCTTTATGTCAGTTATGGCGCATTAGCGAATTGTTCGCCAATATACTCATGAGTGATTTTTCCCCTTTCCGAGAGAAGATGGAGTCTGCCGCGGTGACAGAAGCCGCAATCCGTGCTTTTGAACGCAATTATGAATCTCTGCTTCGCAATGAAAGCGGAATGATTCCTGAAAACAGCATTAGCCCGTGTGATCATTTGCCCCAGCTTGATGACTTTTCGTCTGGGGCGGAGGACTTTGATCCAGCATTGCTCGCTCAAACGGTTGTCATTAAACTCAACGGGGGTCTGGGCACTAGCATGGGTCTGCAGAAGGCAAAGAGTTTATTGCCGGTAAAAGGAGAGGACACTTTTCTTGATATCATCGCCCATCAAATTCTACATCTACGCCAAGAGACCGGTGCGAATGTTCGTTTCCTGCTGATGAATAGCTTCAGTACAAGTCAGGATACTCTTGATCACATGGAGGTGTATGCCGATCAGGATTTATCGGGCGCTGAGAAAATTGAGCTGATGCAAAATCAAATCCCCAAAATTGATGCGCAAACTCTGGCTCCCGTGGTTTGGGAAAAGAACGAGTCCAGTGAGTGGTGTCCACCTGGCCATGGCGATCTTTATGCGGCCTTGTCGGGAAGCGGTTGGCTAGACGCTTTGCTCTCTGATGGTGTAAAATACGCCTTTGTTTCCAATTCTGATAATCTTGGAGCAGTGCTTGATGCTGGGCTGCTACGATATTTCGCAGATACCAATAAGCCCTTTCTGATGGAGGCTACCCAACGAACAGAGGCGGATAAGAAGGGAGGGCATCTAGCCATACGTAAAGAAGATGGTCAGCTGTTACTGAGGGAGGTCGCACAGTGTCCGGAGGAAGATATCGATGAATTTCAAAATATTGGAAAGCACTGTTATTTTAATACCAACAGCTTGTGGATACGCTTAGATGCACTTAAAGATCTTTTGAAAAAAGAGAATGGGGTTTTGCCATTACCCATGATTCAAAATAAAAAGACGGTGGATCCTCGCGATAGTCAATCCACTGTGGTCTATCAGCTTGAAACGGCAATGGGTGCTGCCATTGAGTCGTTCCCGGGTTCAGCGGCTGTTTGTGTGCCACGGTCGCGTTTTGCACCGGTGAAAACGACCTCTGATTTGTTTGCTATTCGCTCTGATGCCTACGTTCAAGAGCCCGATGGTCGCATAGCTCTGTCTGCGCAGCGGCAGGGCAGACAGCCAATCATTGTATTGAGTGAGGAGTATAAATTGGTTGATAGCCTAGAAGGACTGGGTGTTCCCTCACTACTCAAGGCCGACAAATTAACCATTTTGGGCCCTGTTCGTTTTTCTGATGGAGTGAGCATTGTCGGGGATGTCAGTTTTATCAATGAATCAGGGGAGACCAAATGGATTGCCGGTGGCACCTATCAAGATGAGCAGATTGTGCTCTGAGCTTCATTGAGTCACTGTTGCTGTTAAGTAGCTCACATCTAATTGCCTGAGCGTGGCTGACAAAATAGATTCATTTATGGGATTGCAAGACCTTGAGGATTCTTGCATACCGTGCTCAGCATGACTGATTTTGCAGGACTTGATATACCAGAAGATGGCTACGATGCCGTTATTTTTGACCTTGATGGAACCTTAGTTGACTCAATGCCTGCTCATTTTGCAGCATGGTGTGAGGCTCTGTCGAAACAGGACGCGGCACACATTTTTCCGGAAGATGTTTTTTATGCCATGGGGGGCAGACCGACACATGATATTATCTCGGAGCTCAACGGTGAATTTGGCCTACACTTGGATCCTCATGAAGTAGCGATCGACAAGCGTAATGCCTTTCTTGAGCATCTCGATGACATTGAGCTCATTGATGAGGTGGCTGATTTTGCTAAAAGTCTGCGTGGTAAATTTCCCCTTGGTATCGCGACCGGAGGAACGCGTTTGGTATCAGAGAAAATCCTACAAATAGTAGGGCTTAGTGACTTATTTGATGAAGTGGTAACCGCCAACGATGTGGTATGTGGTAAGCCCGCCCCTGACATTTATCGTGAGGCGGCATCAAGATTGGGTGTTGATCCCATGCGATGTCTGGCATTTGAAGATGCGGCAGCAGGGATGATGGCGGCACAATCTGCTGGTATGACCGTTGTTTATGTGCCAGCACCTGTCAGAGTAAAATGATACTCTGTCTCTCATCATGCAGCAACAATCCCGGATCGCTCCAGCCAAGATTAACCTAAGCCTGAGGGTCTTAGCTAAACGTGCTGACGGCTTCCATGAGATTGAAAGCCTGATGGTTCCATTGTCATCGGCAATGCTGGGCGATGTCTTGCATTTCGACAAGGCTGATAGCTACAGCCTGCACTGCGATGAGCCGGGCGTGCCCTTGGACGAGACAAACCTCATCACCATGGCTGTGCGTGAATTCGAGCGGGTTTCAGGCAAGCCGTGTCATTGGCAAATCACCTTAGAAAAAAACATACCCCATGGAGCTGGGTTAGGAGGCGGTAGCAGCGATGCCGCCACGACATTAATTGCCCTCAACGATTTGGAGTGTGGTGGTTTTTCAGATGATCAGTTGGCGGATATGGGCGCCTGCTTTGGCTCTGACGTTCCGTTTTTCATCTATCAACAAGCATGCATGGTCAAGGGCAGGGGGGAGCTTGTTGAGCCGGTGCATAGGCCGGAGATTTCAGGACAGAGGGTTTTGCTGCTTAAGCCGAGCTTTGGTGTATCGACCCCTGAGGCTTATCAGCACTGCTTGGATGCGAAAGCTGTGCCTGGGGTAGATTATGCACCACAGGAAATGCCCTGGGGGGAAATCATTAATGAGCTAGAAAAACCTGTATTTTATAAGCACCGCTTTCTTGCGGAAATGAAGTTGTGGTTGCTCGACCAAGTGGAAATAGACGCTGCGATGATGTCAGGATCCGGCTCAACAATGATGGCGTTTATCAATGATGCGGATGCCGCTGATGACCTGTTAGCGCGTGCGCGCCGGGAGCTTGACCCGACGCTGTGGGGATGTAGTGTGACCATCGCTTAAACTGTGACGCAATCAGCAAGACATATACTCAAAGATGTATCGAGGTCTTTTTACCTCAGTATGCGTCTGTTGCCCAAGGCGATGCGAGAGCCGGTGAGTTTAGCTTACCTGCTAGCTCGAGCCAGTGACACATTGGCAGATTCGGAGGGCTTGGGTGCTGAATTGAGGCATGAGATGTTGCTCGGCTTTGGAGAGATTCTTCATGGAGCAGACCGAGTAGCTTGGTTGGTGAGGTTGAGCGATGAGGTGATTCCCTGTCAGCACCATCAAGGTGAGAAATCACTTTTGAAAATGATGGATGAGGTGTTTGCTCGGTTGCACGAATTTAGGGATGAGCGAGGGCATGCCGCTATTTTAAAGGTCATGGATCATATTCTCCATGGACAGAGGCTCGATATAGAACGGTTTGAGCTAGGGCAAAGCACGAGACTCACTCAAGATGCAGAACTCGAAGAGTATTGTTTTCTCGTGGCTGGCTGTGTGGGTGAATTTTGGACTGAGATTGGATATATTTCCCTGCCGAAATTTTCATCCATAGAGGCTGAACGCTTGAAGAGCATGGGCATTAATTACGGCAAAGGTTTACAGCTCATTAACATTCTGCGCGATCTGCCATCTGATTTAAAGCTGGGGAGGTGTTACCTGCCAGGGGTGGATCCCTCTGATCGGGATGCTATGATGGCAGGGGCCGCTCGTTGGCGTGCCCGTGCCCGTGCATATCTGAGTGATGGACAAGAATACGCTAAGTCACTGAAATTGCGCAGGACACGTGCCGCAACGGCATTACCCGGCTTGATTGGTGAGAGCACACTAGATCTCTTAGATCACGCCAGCTGGGAGGAGCTTGAAAAGGGAGTCAAGGTGACGCGGCGTGATGTGTATCGCCTTACATGGGAATCTTTTTTTGTTTAGAGACTAAACTTGCAGAGTATCGAGTTATCTATTATTGCATTGGACGTGGCAACAATGGATTCAACACAACAACTGCCCGATGCTCATGGGCACTTTGGGACCTACGGGGGCATGTTTGTGCCTGAAACCTTGATGGATCCCATGCAGGTGCTAGCCGCCGAGTATGAAAAGACCAAGGCGGACCCTGAATTTCAAAAGGAACTGGATTACCTCCTCAAGCAATACTGCGGGCGTCCCACGCCACTCTACTACGCCGAGCGTTGGACTGAAAAACTGGGTGGGGCTAAAATTTATCTAAAGCGTGAGGATCTCTTGCACACGGGTGCTCACAAGATCAACAATGCCATTGGCCAAATCTTGCTGGCTAAACGACTTGGTAAAAGTCGTATCATTGCCGAGACCGGAGCCGGTCAGCACGGGGTGGCGACTGCCACGGTTTGTGCCCGATTTGGCATGGACTGTGTGGTTTACATGGGGGCTGTGGACATGGAGCGCCAAGCCCTTAATGTGGCGCGCATGGAGCTGCTCGGTGCAAAGGTTGTCCCCGTAACTGCAGGGCAAGCTACGCTGAAAGAAGCGGTCAATGAGGCTTTGCGTGACTGGGTTTCCAGCGTAGAAAATACCCACTACATTATTGGTTCTGCCCTTGGTGCGCATCCCTTCCCAATGATGGTGCGAGATTTTCATCGTGTTATCGGTGTCGAGGCACGTGAGCAAATTCTTGAGCAGGAAGGGCGCTTGCCTGATTTGCTGGTTGCTTGTGTCGGAGGAGGATCTAATGCCATCGGATTATTTCACCCCTTTATTGGTGACGAGGATGTCAGAATGATGGGCGTTGAGGCAGGTGGCGAGGGAATCAAACCAGAGCGACATGCTGCCCGTTTTCAAGGCGGTAAGTTAGGTGTGCTGCAAGGTGCTAAAACCTGGTTATTAGCTAATGACGACGGTCAAATTGAGCTTACGCACTCTGTGAGTGCCGGTTTGGATTACGCCGCAGTGGGTCCAGAGCATGCGTATCTGAAAGATATCGGCCGCGCTGAATACACCTACGCGACCGACGATGAAGCACTGGCAGCCTTCAAAGAGCTTTCACAAACGGAAGGCATTCTGCCTGCACTCGAATCATCTCATGCGCTGGCATATGTTTCAAAGGTGGCTCCCACCTTGCCTAAGGATACTCTCATTATTCTTAATTTGTCAGGTCGTGGGGACAAAGATGTCGAGCAAGCGGCCAAGTATTTATTGAATAAAGATCTGAGTAAATAATGACGGGCATGAAAGCAGATTTTACCGCACGTTAATATGTCTCGTACCATTGGCATTATTGCAGGTTCTGGTATTTATCCTGAGGTGTTTATCGATGCCGCGCACGCCAAGTCGCCAGATGCTCGATTGGTGATGGCCGCCTTTCATGGGGAAACCCGAGACGAGCTTGCCAATGAGGTTGCAGCGGCTGACTGGTTCAGGGTTGGTCAGCTTGGTAAGATGATTAAGTTTTTCAAAAAGGAGGGCGTTGATGAAGCGGTTATGGTAGGGCAAATTGCTCCCAAGAACCTGTTTGATTTAAGGCCTGATGTCAGGACGATGCTGCTCTTAGCTCGCACCAAAGAAAAAAATGCGGAGTCTCTTTTTGGAGGCATTGCTGACGAGCTGGCTAAGGACGGAATCACCTTGCTGCCGGCGACCACTTTCCTCGAAGATATGATGCCTGCCGAGGGGCACGTATGTGGGCCTTCGATCAAGGAGGCCGCCATGGAGGATGCCCGTTATGGTTTTAGTATCGCCAAGGAAACGAGCCGGCTCGACATTGGTCAATCAGTGGTGGTGCGCAATGGCACAGTATTGGCGGTTGAAGCTTTTGAGGGAACCAATGCATGCATCCGCCGTGGTGGTGAGTTAGGTAGGGGGAAAGAAGTGACCTTGGCAAAGGTCGCCAAGCCGAATCAAGATTTTCGTTTTGATGTGCCTGTTATCGGCCCAGATACGGTCAAGAACTGCGTCCAATCTGGTATTGGGGTGATTGCCATTGAGGCAGGAAAGACACTGATGCTGGCTAGTGAAGAAGTAAGTTCGATGTGCGATGAACACAAGGTGTCCATCCTTGCGTTGTGAGAGCCTCTTCGGTGGGCTTTTTTAGCTGCATGATGCAGATGTCTGCTTGCACTGGCCCAAAGTCTTTCTAGATTAGTGCCCATGCCCGCTACGTCTGATACGAACTGCTTACTGCATTGCATGTGTGGTGGTCGTGTCTTGCGGGAATACTTGATCAGAGTGGCGCTTGTTGCTGGTGTGGTCTTGTGCAGTTCGGGTTGCATGCTGAAATTTGATGCTTGGGCGCCAAAACGTAATCATGGCTTGAGCATCCCTAAGCGCTATGACGCATCGCTGCCTCCTGTTCCTGATGTGACAACAGGGTTGCTGGTGCTTTTTGAGGATGAGCAATTGAGTGCATACGTAGATAAGGCGCTAGAGCATAACCCAGACCTCAAGGGTAGCGCTGCGCGGCTCGAAGAGTCAGGCTTTGAGATGCGTAAAGCCTCCTCCTCTCTTGTTCCTACAGTGGATCTTAATGGAGGTGTTTCTCGGTCACAAAATTCTATCCGGAATTCTAGATCAAGGGAGAACATCTACTCTGCAGGGCTAGATGCACAGTGGGAGATCGATGTATGGGGGCGTATTCGAGCAGGGATTAGAGCCACGGCCAGTAATAGAGATGCCTTGCTTGCTGATTACGAGTCCGCTCGCCAGTCAATCGCGGCACAGACCATGCAGTCATATTTCAACCTCGTTGCTGAAGACCAATTACTGCACCTCGCCCAAAGACGCTTGGAGAGTTTTGAAAAAACATATCAGCTAGTTAATCGTCGTTTTGAAAATGGCACAGAGGATTTAGGCGATTTGGACTTAGCCCGCACGGATATGGAAAATAACCGTGCGCAATTATTTAAGAGCGAGAATCTGAGAGATCAGGCGGCGCGCCAGCTTGCCGTATTATGCGGAGCTTACCCGGATGCAAAATCCTCAGCTCGATCCTGGCCTTCCATGAAGCATGGTGTGCAGGTAGGTATTCCATCTGCATTGCTGATGCAGCGCCCGGATATTGATGCCGCATATCACCGTATTCGTGCCGCAGATTCTCGAGTGCAAGTAGCCCATCGTGATATTTATCCTCGGTTTTCACTGACGGCAAGTGGCGGTGGGCAGTCTTCCGCATTAAAAGATATTACCGATTCAAATTTCAGTGTTTGGTCAATCGCGGGAAATCTTGCAGCGCCTTTGATTGATGGGGGTAGCCGCAGGGCTGAATTGGGCGCTGCAAATGCCCGAGCAAAAGAGGCATGGGCTAATTATCAAGCAGCGGTGCTTAACGCTTTTCGTGAGGTGGAGGATGGCCTCGGATCAGAGCTTTATTTACACCGCCAAGAGCGAGCTTTGGGTAACGCTCTGGCCGCAGCACGCAGTGCAGAGAGTCGCATTTTGAGAAACTATGAAACGGGATTGGTCGAAATACTCACCTTGCTCGACACCCAACGCCGTGCATTCAACACGGAGGAAGCCTTTATCAACATAAGGGCGCTACGATATAAAAATCGAGTGGCACTTGCCTTGGCCCTGGGAAAAGGGCTTTAATCTAACGCACGTCATATGAAATTTATTCTGAAACTAATCATCCCCGTTGTTTTCATCGTCTTGGCGTTCATGTTCGTCAAAATCTTGATCAGCAAAAAACAACCTAACCTGTCACGTGTGCCTGATGTGGTAGCTCCTCAGGTTGATATTATTGCCGTTGATCAAAAAGACCACCAACCGCCAATTCTTAGCTATGGCACCGTGCAAAGTTATTTTGAAACAACACTCACGCCACAGGTTAGTGGGCAAATTATCGAGGTGGCAGAGGAGTTCCGTGTTGGCAATATGGTGAAGCAAGGTGCTCTGCTCGCGCGTATCGACGATACTGATTATACCGCCGTGTTAGCGCAAGAAAGTTCAAATCTGAGCACCGCAAAGCGAACCTTGCTTGAGGAGGAAATCAAGGCGAAGCAGGCGGCGCAAGACTGGCAGGCCTCAGGTCGTAATCTCTCTAGCGCATCTGACTTTGTTTTGCGCAAGCCCCAGCTCGAGGCGGCTCGCGCCAATATCCAATCTGCTATGGCGACCGAGGCTAAAGCTAAAGCTGATATTGAGCGCACCATGATTAGGGCTCCTTATGATGCGGTAGTGTTAGAGCGGATGGCATCATTAGGCAATTATGCTAATCAGCAACAACCTCTGGGTAAGCTAGTGGCCACGCAACGGGTAGAAGTGAGGTTGCCGCTCACTGCCGATCAGGCTGCGCTTGTTGATCTTCCCGGTTTACATCAAAAGAACTCAGCGAGGCTGACGGTCACGCTCACTAGTGCTACCAAAGCTGGTGCCGAGTGGCAGGGACAGCTGATGCGCACTGAGCCATCTGTGGATCCAAAAAACCAGGTGACCTATGTGATCGCTGAGGTCGAAGGACCTTACCAGGCTAAACCCGAACCTCTTGTGGTGGGGACGTTTGTTAACGCCCATATTCCAGGTCGTGTTATCCCCAATACCTACAAGGTTCCCGAGGCGGCGCTGGTCAATGACGCTTATGTGTGGGTAGTCAGTAACGAGGATAAGCTCTGCCGGATCACGGCCAAACGTGTCTATGGTCATGAAGCGCATGTTTACCTGCGCCTACTGGGCAAGGAATTAGAAGCATCTGCAATAAAGCCACCCTTGCACATTGTTACCCGTCCTCTTGCGACCTTCAAGCATGGTAAGGATGTGAAACCTGCCTTTGTTTCTGAAAAACGCTAATCGGCCTATGAATCCCTTGCAGAAACATCCCTTCATCAGCTGGTTTGCCTCCAATCCGGTGGTGGCAAATATTCTGATGCTGACGATTCTCTCAGCAGGTATTTATACGGCTTTTAATATCAGAAAAGAGGGGTTTCCCGCTTTTGATGCGGAGTCTGTCACCGTCAACGTTACTATCCGTGGTGGCACTCCAGAGGATGTCGAGAGGGGGGTCACCATTAAGATTGAGGAATCCCTCGAGGATGTTGATGGTATTGATCACATTAAGTCAGAGAGCCAAGACAACCTCGCTTCGGTCACAATTGAGGCCAAGGAGAATTACCCCATTGGCAAACTACTCGATGACGTTAAAATCAAGGTAGACGCGATTCCTTCATTCCCTGAGCAGGCGGAGAAACCGGTAGTGAAGGAGAATAAACGCAGCAGTAAGGTGCTATGGATTGAGCTGTATGGGGACGTTCCCGAGGCGGTGCGCAAGGAGGCAGCTCGGAAGGTGCGTGATGATCTTCTTCGTGAGCCCGCGATATCGAAGGTGGAGACCGTTGGGGGCCGTGACTATGAAGTATCCATAGAACCCTCAGAGGAGAAGCTGCGTCTCTATCAATTGACTTTTGATGAAGTTGCTAAAGCGGTGAGCGATAATTCGTTGGACCTCGGGGGAGGAGTGGTTCGTTCAAAACGTGGTGATATATCGCTTCGTTCGCGCGATCAGGCATACAGCAAAAGTGACTTTGAAAATATACCGGTGCGCGCCAATGCTGATGGCACCCGGATTTATGTTAAAGATGTGGCTGAAGTTCGGGATGGTTTTGTGGATCAGCTTTTTCTAAATCGTTTTCGAGGGAAGCCTACCACTAGCTTGAAGATTACAACGGAGGGCAGAGACGATATTATCGACGCGGTTAATGAGGCAAGGCGTGTTGTTAGCGAGTATCGAGATTTACCTGAGGGTCTCGAGTTGACCAGTTGGCTCGATGGCTCCGTCAACATCCGTGATCGTTTGTCCCTCCTGGGGCGTAATGGTTTGATCGGTGTGCTCTTAGTATTGGCCTCGCTGATGGTCTTCCTTAATTTGCGTTTGGCCTTTTGGGTGGCAATTGGCATTCCGGTTTCTTTGGCAGGGGCGCTTACCTGTTTTCCTGTTCCGGGTCTGGATTTGTCGATTAATGTCATATCAGCATTTGGATTTCTTATTGTGCTCGGTGTCGTCGTTGACGATGCCATTGTCATTGGTGAGTCGATATACTCCGAGAAGGAAAAGGACGAGCACTCCGAAGAAGGAGACGGCCCGATACGAACGACGGTGCGTGGTGTCAGTAAGGTGGTAACTCCTGCCACATTCGGTGTTATTACAACGATAGCAGCATTCCTGCCGCTAACCCAAATCAGCGGAAGAATGGGCAATGTGTTTGGCCAAATTGCCACCGCGGTAATCCTCTGTCTGATTTTCTCATTGATTGAGTCCAAGCTCATACTGCCATCTCATCTCGCGCATCTTAACGTGCATAAAAAACCGAGCAATCCACTGACCAAGGCGTGGGCACGCTTTCAGAAGGGGGTGGCAAAACGTCTGAAATGGTTGATCACTGCTGTTTATCAGCCAGCTATCAAATTTGTTATTACTTGGCGGTATGCAACGGTCGGGGCATTCGTTGCGGTGCTTATTGTGGTTGTCGGATTATTCCCTGCAGGCCAGCTAAGGTTCGTTTTTTTTCCGAACATATACCGTGATAATGCCGCGGTGTTATTGGAACTCGAGCAAGGACAATCGGTGGAATATCTCCATGCCAATGCACAGCGTATCGCCGCGATTGCAAGTGAGCTAGGGGAGCGGTATGAGGACGAATATGGCCAAAATCCTTTTGTCGAAGTTCAAATCTCATGCAAAACGAATAATATGGCAGCAGTCGCGGCGGAGCTGACTAGATCGACCACACGTGCATTTCTCCCGACTGGAGATATTATCAAAGATTGGCGTGATGCCATTGGCACCATAGCGGGAGCACGCTCACTGTCGGTGGCGGCGAGGGCCGGCCCTCCTGGCGGCGACCTTAAGGTGAATTTAGAAAGTGAAAATCTCGATGAACTGAAAGCGGCAGCGCTTGAGTTGAAGGAGATACTTGCAACGTACAATGGGGTTTATGACACGCTCGATACCTTTGACTCGGGCAAGCCGGAAATCCTTTATTCGATTACAGCTGAGGGTGAGGCTGCCGGTTTTACTAAACGTGAATTGGCGCTCAATGTGCGTGATGCCTTTTATGGACGTGAAGCCCAACGTGTCCAGCGTGGCCGTGATGAAGTGCGTGTGATGGTGCGCTACCCTATCGAACAACGGGAATCACTCGAAACGCTGCGTAACATGCGTGTGCGTAAAGAAGATGGAACGGCGGTTCCTTTTGGCGTGGTTGCCGATACTCGTTATTCTGAATCGTTGGCGTCGATTAAGCGTTATGACAGTAAACGTGTTGTTACTGTGGAGGCGACAATGGATAAGGCAATCACCTCGTCAGGTGAGGTGACGGACCGCTTGGAAAAAGAATTTTTCCCGCAAATGGTTGCTAAGTATCCTGGCATCTCGATTACTCAGAGGGGAGAGATCGAGCAGCGCAAAAAATCACTGAGTTCGCTGATCAAGGGCTTCTTCTTCTCCATTGTTTTCATTTATATCCTTATCGCCATTCCGCTTAAAAGCTATGCCAAGCCACTCATTATCATGTCGGTGATTCCCTTTGGTATTATCGGAGCTCTGCTCGGCCACTATCTGATGGGTCTGCCAGTTTCGATTCTCTCAGTGTTTGGAATTCTGGCACTCTCTGGAGTGGTGGTGAATGACTCCCTGGTTCTTGTTTGCCGGGTCAACGATATGCGCGCTGAAGGTGTGAGTTTGCTAGATGCTTGTTCACAGGCAGGTGCAGATCGATTTCGTGCCATTTTGCTGACATCATTAACCACCTTTTTGGGGCTCGCTCCCTTGCTGTTGGAAACCGAAGTGCAGGCACAGTTTCTCAAGCCCATGGCCGCCTCACTCGCCTTTGGTATTCTATTCTCAACGCTCATCACTCTGCTGCTGCTGCCCGTGCTAATGGTCATTGGCAAAGAGATCAAAGATAAGGTGCGAGACGTCTATGATATCCCATACGGAGATTAGGGTCTATCGATAGCCTAGCGCTCGATGAGCTGGTAGATGCTTCCGGTGAGAGAGATGATCAGTAAGTTGCCGTCGTGGTCTTCACCAAATGAGACAATCCTATTGATAGCTCCTTGCTGTGATTGGAGGTTCTCGGTCCAGTCCTGGAAGTTGCGAGCTTTACCACGTTCAACCTCGATGGACCAGATTCGAGAATTACCGAAATCGGCAAAAAAATATTTTCCCTGGAGGCTCTCTATGGGCCCTCGGTAAACATAGCCTCCGGTCACAGAGATACCCTCATTGGACTTATTACCATGCCTGTAGGCATAGATAGGATCTACGGAGCCTGCGGGAGCTGTTCCGCCAACATTTTTTTTTGGGGTGGGGAGCATTCCCTCTCTGAGCCGCCAGCCAAAGTTGGCTCCTTTACCCTCGCCTGATGGCAGGAAATTGACTTCCTCCCAGTGATTCTGACCGACATCTGCGATGTAGAAATCTTTGGTTTTGCGGTCCCACGAACAACGCCAAGGATTTCGCAGGCCATAAGCGTAGATTTCTGGTTTAGCTCCTGCTTGATTGATGAATGGATTGTCCTTTGGAACGGTATAGCCACTGGCTGAGGAGACATCGATCCGAAGGATCTTAGCAAGGTGGGTGCCTAGATCTTGGCCGTGGTTTTTTGGGTCATTACCTGAGCCGCCGTCACCTGTGGCAATGTAGAGGTAGCTATCTGGTCCGAACCCTAGCCAGCCGCCGTTGTGGTTTCGTGCACTTTGCTTGATGCCTAGCAGGAGCTCACGGGTGGAAGGGTCACATTGCCTCATGCCAGGTCCATGTGCGGTAAAACGGCAAACCTCAGTATCCCCATTTGTATTGGTGAAATAAACGTAAAGCTTGCCAGATTGAAGGTAATCCCCACTAAAGGCCAGTCCCAGTAGCCCCTGTTCATTCATGCGGATTTTGATAAGATGACGTATATCGAGAAAGTCTTTTTTCGTGTTAGTGTGTTTGTTGTAGATCACTATTTTGCCGTCTTTCTCTAAAACCCATAAGCGGTCAGTCACCCCTTTGGGGCAAGATGCCCAGACGGGTTGGTCAAATCCTGATGCAAGCAGGCTAGTCGACACTTTGCCATTTGCTGTGATCGGCAGCAATGCGAGTAAGATTAAAAAACAAAATTTCATGACAATGTTTTCTTAGCTGTGAGGCTGTAAATGAAAAGTATGAAAACGTATCATTTTGATAGACGAAGCAGGCTATGATTCGAGGTAATGCTGAAGTGATTCACGCAGGGTGTGACGGGCACGAAAAAGTTGGCTTTTTATAGCAGAGACTGAGAGACCAAGTATCTTTCCTATCTCGTCATAGGGCATGCCCTCATAGCGCCTCAGAATAACCGCGAGGCGTTGTTTTTCAGGTAGGTCTGTAATTGCCTGATCTACTGCTTGGCGTAGCTCTTGCTGGAGCATTCCCTGATCAGGTGAGGCATTTTGTTGATCCGGTGTCTGAAGATGAAAGTCATCCTCCCGTTCTTCCATCGAATATTCTTTTTTGCGACTTTTGCGGCGGCTTTCGTTAAAAACGAGATTGCGAGTGATGGTGTAGAGGAAAGTGGTAAATTTGGCCTTTGGTTTGTAGCGAGGGGCACTTTTCCAAAGACGAATAAAAACTTGCTGAGCAATGTCTTCAGCGTCGGATGCATTGCCCAGCATCTTTGAAACTGTGCCGATGATGGCACCTTGGTGACGCTCAATAAGCTGCTCGAATGCCGCTTCCTCACCTCCTGCAACCCTAAGCATGAGCGCAACATCAAGATCATTTTCAGAAGGTTCAATACCACTGCTTGTATTATTGCTCTGAATGTCTGCAGGGGTTTTTGGCATAGGGGGATAGTGATCTTGGTCCAGGATCAGTCTCAGGTGTGATGGCTGACAGTTCGGATGGGTCATGATGTTGCAGAGCTAAACCATTAAACCACCGTGATCATAAGTAGTTGCATGAATTTTCATCCTCAAATGAAAGGGATGCAAGGGGATTTTAATTAGAGCTTGTTGACTAGGCCATCTAGAATCAAAGCTTTCCATCAATGCGTTGATTTGCTACTCACAAGTGTATGGTTAAGAAGGGGCATCCGTATATGCAGCAGTCGAAGCAGTCGCAAGAGTCTGCCGACGGCAACAGCGGTTGCGGGAGCATCCTATCTTGGCTTTTTCTGTCAGCAATTATGCTTTATATGGGCGTTCACGTTTATTTCCTGTGGCAGCCTGCTGGCAGTCCAGATGTATTCAATGCCCGAGTGATGGAGGCTAAGGTGGCGGGGGTGAAAATATTTCCAGCCATACAAGCTTATCCTATTGAGAGCATCGCAGGCAGGGTTGAGATCATCGAGGGTAAGTCGATCCAGCCACCATTACTCAAGCAGCGTCTGGCACTTGCTATTGAGCGCAACTACCCCATCACATTTCGAGAAGAGGAAATCAATGCATGGCTAGCTAAGCGCCTAGAAATCAAACAGCAGGGCGTGTTGGCAGAGTTTGTGGAGGTGGGCGGCGTATGGGTTCATTTTAAGAAAGATGAAATCGAACTGATCATTGAACGCAAACTTCTCGGGAAAAACATACACATCACTTCGCTTTTCATGGGCTTTGAGCGTACGAGGACAGGTTATAGTATTTCAAGGCACTCGTGTCATATTGGTCAGCTTAGATTGCCGGGAGGTTTTGGACATTTACTGATGCCTGCATTTCAAAATATGGTCAATGAATTGGCTGATGAATTACAACCGTATTACGACCATGAGATTTTTGATGTGCGTGTTGAGGAAGGTAGGATTACCATAGATCCTCGCAGAGTTGAACACAGGCTATGATCATGAAGAGCAGCGTCGTCGTTGAATTAGACCATGGGTCGTGCCGTGTATGGCTACTACTGATGTTGAGTATTGCCATTGCTGTTATGGCCGATGTGAGGGTTCTGGCTGCAGATGACCTGGAGCCAGATCCTGACAGCGCTAAAGCAGTAGCGAAAAAAATACAGGTTACCAAATTTGGTAGTATTTCTGTGACCGGAGGTGAGCAACAAGTGCGCGGAAGTATTGCCTCCGTTGCTAATGAAATCAGAGAGCAGCTTAATCAATTATGCGGAGATCCTGGGCGTAAAATGAAGTTGCCTTTGATTGTTAAGCTTTATGGTGCTGAGGGTGATGAGGAATTGCCGCGCAGTATTCTAAGTAAGATTTCAAGCTTTCAAGGGCAGTATCAATTATTGCTGCACATTCATCTGGCGAAAGGGGTAGATCAGTATCTGCTCCGCTACCATCTGGTGGAACTATTTCTCTATGAGAGAGGTTTGGCGGATGGCCAGCTCGTTGACCAAGGTGACAGGGTTGTTATCAAACCTTGGCTTATTATCGGCATGTTAGAAGCCATAGATATTCGCAGCGGCGATTCTAATAGGGAGATCTATCAGGCCGATATCGATTTCTTATCTATTCTTCCATTAGAGAAAGTTTTTGATGCTACCGAAAATCAATGGCGAGAGATGATCGGACGTGAGCCTGTCGCGTTCCGAGCTATTTCTGGGGCGATCGTCAATTCACTCTTACGCCAGCCTGATGGAAAATCTGGCATGTCCAGTTACCTTGCAGAGTTTGCGACATTCAAAGGGGAGTATGAAAATTTACTGCGGCGACATTTCTCGGGGATGAACAAGTCGAGTAATAGTCTTGGTAAATGGGTGAATCTCGAGTTGTTGGAGTTGGCTACGGCACGAGTCACGCAGGTGCACTCTATGCTGGAAACGGAATCTAGGCTGGATGGCCTGTTGAAGCTGCGCTATCGTGACCTTGATGGGGCTGCTCTAAGTGTAGGGATTGATGATTACGATCAGGTGCTTAAGCTAGAGCAATCAGAACGCATTGAAGCTGTCGCAGCTGCACGTGCCGAACTAGAGCGGCTTAGTTACCGATGCTTTCCCACCTACCGACCCATTTTTAATGAGTATGACATCATTTTACGCGATATTATGAGGGGTGAAGACAAGGATATTAGTTCCCGCCTCGCCAAATTAATCGATGTTCGTATGAGAATGCAGGCTGCGGCGATACGCTCACGTGACTACTTGGACTGGTATTATATAACGCAGTCTACTGATTTGAGTGGTAATTTCACCAAATACCGAGCCCTCATGGAGGCATTAAAGAAAGAGGAGCTCCGAGTATCACCAGATGACGCTACCAGTCATTACCTCGACCAGGTTCAAAAGATTTACGGGGCAAGTCGGTAGCACAATGTGCTCTTAGCTCCCTTCAGGATTATAGATGATGCGGTAGTCTAGGTAATATTGTCTGAGAGCAACGACCACCGCGTCAGCATACTCGCGGTAGATGGATTTTTTCTCTTCTCCCTGAATCATTTTGGTTTCTTTGTAGTCACCCAGTTGAATGCGTTCGTGGACTTGCTTGTTATTCATTACATAAGGCTCAAGGAAAATAACCGGACATTGGTAGATGCGATTAGCAAGAAGGTTGCGTATCCATAGGCCCGGAATTTCTTTGATGGGACGGGCACGGCTAGCTGCATTAAGGTATTGATAAGCGGGTAGCTTAGTTGCCTTGCTGAGTGATTGGGCCATATAGATTCCCAGTGCTTTTTCTTCTTCATGGCTACGTTGAAGGATTTTTACAAGCATCTCAAAACGCTCATCGTCATGTGCGATTTCTCTGCGGGTAAGTGCTCCGTGTAAGAGCACGTGGAAGTGGTTGTTTTCTGTCAACGTGGGCCTGAGCGGATCACCCCAAGCCTCGGCATTGAAATGTAAGCAGAGAACAAGATCAGGATTGAAGGCCAGATTGACGCGGCGGGCGCGTTCACGGATCTCGCCGGTGCGATAGAAAAATTTTTGCTGATACTGGCTTACCGTTTCCTCATCTGTCTTGCCGAGCGATGCGGCTTTGGCGAGGGCCGCTTCTCGGTAGTCATCTGCGCGTCGAGGATTGACCGGTTGGTTAGAGCCACGAATTAAGTATACTTTGGCGCCAAGATTGATCAGCTCGTCCTTGATGATTTTGGCGGTGAGCAAAGTCATGTCTCCTTCTTTGACAGGCGGGCTATCGCCAATCTGAAACCAGCGAGCTTCAATTTTTGCATAATCCCCACCAATGTGACCGGGGTCGATTGCGATATGGACACCCGCCAAGGGCTTGTCTTTGGTTCCCGGCGGTAGTTCGCCAACGCTATTCCAGTTTCGATTGGGGGAAGCTTCACTGATCACACTTGCAAAATTAAGCCTGTAGGTTGCACCTGGCTTGCTTGTGTCTGTTCGAATGATGGCATGATCTGGATGGATGGTGATGTAACGTTTCCAGGTGTTGTCTGTTGTATAGATTTCCGTTAATAAATAATAAAAGTCGTCATGGGTAATAGTGTCTTGCCAGAGATCAAGTGTGGTCCAGTCTGGCTGCTCACCAAGATCGGCTAAGGTAGCTTCTTGGCTCTCAGGCGGGGTGGTTATCAATGGTTCCTCTTTTTGCTGCGCTGAGGTGGCTGCTTTGCGCTGCATTTCAAGCAGCGCAATATACCCTCCCGCTACAATGAGTAGCACGAGGAGTAGTCCGATGATAGGGTAGAGCTTTCTGCTATGGTTGGGTGCCAGCATAATAGATATTAAAAAAGTTGAGATTGAGGCTTAGTGGTTGGCTGATGTCGGACAGTGTGATTCACTGTGATCGTGATTCGTATTCTTTTTTTAGGAGATATTGTGGGTGAACCCGGGCGCAAGGCCGTGATTAGCCGCTTGCCTGCGCTTAAGCGGGAGAGGGAAATCGATTTTGTCATCGCAAATGGTGAGAACTCGGCTGCTGGTAGGGGCATTACTCCTAAGATATCTATTGATTTACTTCGTTGTGGTGTTGCTGTGCTAACGTCAGGAGATCATATATGGGATCAGAAGGAAATAGTCGATTATCTTCCCACCGAACCTCGCCTATTGCGTCCGATTAATTACACCGAGGGAACTCCAGGCAACGGTAGTGTGGTGCTGGAGACCAAAAAAGGAAAGGTCGGAGTGATCAATGGTCAGGGGCGCACTTTTATGAATCCGCCACTCGAAAACCCCTTTATCTGCATTGAAAAAGAGGCGCAGCGTCTTCGCGAGAAAGAGGGAGTGCAGGTGATTTTTGTCGATTTTCATGCAGAGACCACTAGCGAGTCCATCGCGATGGGTTACCACCTCGATGGTAAGGTGTCTGCTGTCGCGGGAACGCATACGCACGTGCAGACTGCTGATGAGCGTATTTTAGAGCAGGGAACCGCTCATATTACAGATGCTGGCATGTGTGGCCCTGAGCGGTCGGTTCTTGGTCGCAGCGTTGAATCCGTGGTCTGGCGTTTCAAAACGGGCATGCCGACCCGTTTTCCTGTGGCTAAAGGACAGGTCAGACTTTGTGGTCTCGTCTTAGATGTCGATGAAGAGACTGGTAAGGCGCTTGCGGTCGAGCGATACAATGAGCTGCTGCCACTGGGCTCTTAGCTGCTAATCCAAGTGCGCTATTCTTCGCGCTGCAGTTCAACTTGCGCTCTGACATAACGAATGAAGAGGAAGCACTGGTTTTTATCGATGCCTGTTCCCATCAAAATCGTCTCTTTGCCCTTATTTCCCCATACATGTGAAATCATCATCTTGTGCTCTTTAAATGAGCTCAGGGCAGGATAAGTCGCTTGTTGTGCGGGAGCTTGATACACTTGCGAAAATAACGATTCGGCATCACTCCATGCGCGCTGGAGCCGTGTTTTATAGAGGTCCACATCGAGCCCTTCAGATCGCAAAGTAATCTCATTGAGACCGCCTTGTTCATCCCAGTTGAAATAGAGATGGAACGTTAGCTCTGAAATCTTGCCTTTGCATTTGAAAATGCCATTCAGACCTGTTCTTGCAGTGTAGGTGTTGTCGATGGTTTGTTCAACCAGCGGGCTTTGACTCAGTTTCTTAGTGACCGTTTCACGGCTATCGCCAAACTCGAGCTCACCATACACGCCTGCCTGACTTGCTGAAATCAGCAGCAGGCAGCAGAGAAAGAGATAGAAGTATTTCATAGAATTTTACCTTTCAGGCAGTCCGTCACCATTTTTGGATTCGCCTTGCCCTTGGAAGCCTTCATCACCTGGCCTGTGAGGAAGTTCAAGAGTTTTTCGTTTCCGGCTTGAATTTCGGCCACTTTATCCGGGTTGAGATTAATCACTTCATCGATAATCGATTCAATCGCACCCGTGTCAGCAGGTTCAAAACCCATAGCCTTGGACTGCTCAGCGGGGCTGACGCTTGGTTTTTTCCACAGTTCGGCGAACACGTCCCTTGCCTGATTATTGGAAACAGCACCTGCCTCAACGAGTTTGGCGAGCTCAAGGATGTGTGCCGCGGGTAGGGGGCATTCCTGAATGGTGATGTTGTCTTCGTTGAGTTTGGCCAGCACGCTATTGGTAATCCAGTTAGCTACTTTTTTTCCTAGCTTAGGTTCTTTGGCAGCTTCTTCAAAATAGTCGGCAAGGTGTTGGTCACTTGTCAGCACATCAGCGTCATAGGGGCTGAGACCAAAATCCTGCTCAAAGCGCGCACGCTTGTGATGGGGTAGTTCTGGCACATGGGAGCGCATTTTCTCAACAAGTTGAGCCGTTTTGATGGGCAGTAGATCAGGTTCAGGAAAATAGCGGTAGTCGTGAGCATCTTCCTTGGTGCGCATCATCTGGGTTTCACCGATATCAGCGTCCCAACGGCGCGTTGATTGAATCTGGGTGATGCCGGCGTCGAGCTCCTCGGCCTGTCGTTGGATTTCATAGTAGAGGGAACTTCGAACTGCTGAAATTGAATTGAGGTTTTTGAGTTCTACTTTTTCACCGAGCTCTACTTGTCCGTGTGGGCGCAGAGAGACATTCACATCGCAGCGCATCTGGCCTTTTTCCATATCGGCATCTGAAATGCCGCCATACACCAGAATTTGTTGGAGTGATTTCAGGTAGGCGTAAGCTTGCTCGGGAGTCTCGATATCGGGATCGGAAACAATCTCCATGAGAGGAGTGCCTGCACGGTTAAAATCAATGGTGGAGTTGTTGCTGTGGTGCGTTGACTTGGCGACGTCTTCTTCAAGGTGAATACGAGTGAGTTTGACAACCTTGCCGGGTGAGGGGATCTCGTTTTGAATTTCTTTTGGGTAGGCTAAATCGTAGAGTGGCACTCCTCCACCGATGCAAAGAGGAAGATCAAACTGAGTGAGTTGAAAGTTTTTAGGCATGTCCGGATAAAAGTAATTTTTTCGGTCCCACTTTGAGATTTCTGGTGTGCTGCATTCCAGCATCATTCCTGCAAGGATCGTTTGCTCAATGGCATGTTTGTTTAGCACCGGCAAGGCACCCGGTAATCCCAGGCAGACTGGGCAGATATTGCTATTGGGCTCTTCGCCAAAGCTCGTTGCACAGCCACAGAACATTTTACTCTTTGACTTGATTTGGCAATGAACCTCGAGTCCAATAGTGACGATATAATCTGAGATGGGCATAGTCGTAGTGGGATCATATTGCGACCCCGCAAAAATCTATGCGAAATAGTGCCCCAACATCAACGTTTGAATGCGCTAGATTGCTTAAATCTACTCATCAAGTGCAGGATTTCTCGATAATGTGTCTGCGCAAGAGAGCTAGCTGATAAAATTCAGCGAATTGGACTGGATTTCAATGAGTCCTATGCAATATTCCCAACGTAATTTCCATTGATCGTCGATAAATCAATAGAATCACCCACAACTACGATACAGAAAAGATTATGAAGCTTAAATTACTCCTCGTCCCCACAATCGCCAGTCTCCTGTCCTTTACAGCTCAAGCAGACGAGGCAGCTGGTAAAATGGCATACATGATATGCAGTGCCTGCCATAATGCAGATGGTCAAGGGCTTCCTTTAGGGGATAAAATGATGGCCCCCTCTCTTGTGGGTTCGAAGATTGTAACAGGGGATCCCTCTCTTTTGGCTCTTGTCATTCTTAAGGGCATCAAAAAAGAAGGCGCAGAATACATGGGAATGATGGCTTCGCTAGAAATGGCCTACCCTGATGATCAGAAACTCGCAGATGTGATGAGCTATGTTCGTCAATCTTTTGGCAACACTGCAGCTGCAGTCACTGCAGAGGATGTCGCTAAATTCCGTGTTCAATGGCAAGATATCAAAGAGCCTGTATCACGAGCCAAGCTGGCAGAATTACTCGGGGCAGAATAGTCGGCGACTGAAATCCCCTCAAAAATACTCAAAGCACGGTGCTGGTCGCTGTGCTTTTTTGTGTACTAAGCTAGCTGTGTTGGCTACTGAGATGAGAGCGCATCAAAATCCTCAGAGCTCAACTTGATCAGCTTTTGTGATAGCTCTTTATTGGTGAGCGCAGTTTTCACATTTGCCGAGGAAAGCAGGCCGACGGGGTGATCTGATGCCGATACCTTCTTGATTTCTTCGTTATGCGCTAGCTCAAGAAAAGTCGTTTCATTAACGAGTTCGCTGAACCTTGTATCCTTCAGCATTGTGAGGCGTGATGGTTCATGATGGTAGTGGATAAGCAGTTGGCAAAGTTGGACTTTGCCAGCCGGATGGAATAGGTCGGTCCCTGAATGCCAACTACCTAGTGAAGTGCTGTTAAGCCATTTTTTTGCGCTAATGAAATGCGGGATGATGTGCTGATTGGCAATGCTCCATGTATCATAGTGCTCATCATCATTACCGATTTGGAATCGAGTTTGCTGTAACTCTGCAGCAGATCCCAGATAGCGAACACCAGCCAGAGATAGCCATATGAAAACAGAGCTGGCAGCCAAGGTGATCAGGGCTGCCGGAAAACCAAAGCCTATGCGCTGACCTGTTTTTGAGACATTAAATGGATCAATGACAAAATGAAAAACATAGCGAGAGATGATGAACGCCGCTAAACCTGCGCCAATAGCGATGATCCCGCATAACCATGGCTGAGGATTGCTCATCCACGGTGTAATGAGCTGATACACATTCTGGTGCATCCAATACGCGCAATAACCTGAGATGGCTAGGCATGTGATGCCAAGTGTGGTGCGTATAAAGCCTCTGAAAAAGCCAGTAGCCGCGAATACGAGGAGAATGATTGCAATAATGCCAAAGGAGCTAATGCCTGATAAATTCATTAGCGAGAGGACTGAATTACTTGGTACCGCACTGCGCAATATGCTGCAGCGCATGATCACAAAGAACCAACGCGGTCATGGCCTCGACAATAGGAACGGCGCGAGGTAGCACGCATGCATCGTGGCGACCTCTGCCTTTAAGCTCGGTATCTTCACTGCCTGTGGTGACCGTTTTCTGCTCCTTCATGATCGTGGCTGTGGGCTTGAATGCTGTGCGGAAAATAATGTTTTCGCCATTGCTGATACCTCCTTGAACACCGCCGGAATGGTTGGTGCTGGTGCGGACGGTGTCACCGTCCATGTAAAACGAATCATTGTGTTCAGCACCTGTTAGCTGGGTTCCTTGAAAGCCGGAGCCTATCTCGAAGCCTTTAGTCGCAGGGATGCTTAGCATGGCTTGTGCGAGTGAAGCTTCAAGTTTACCAAACACGGGGTTCCCCAATCCTACAGGAGCATTACGCACGACACACTCGACGATCCCGCCGACTGAGTTGCCGTCTGATCTGGTCTCCTTGATGAGCGCTATCATTGGGTCGACAGCGTTGAGGTCACCGGTTCTTACGATATTTGATTCGATGGTTTCCATCGTAACATTTCCTGGGTCGACATCAGCCTTGATGTCTTTGATCGAGTCAACCCAAGCAAGAATTTCGATACCAGGGTAGAGATTGGTGAGGACCTTTTTGGCGATGGCCGCAGCAGCCACTCTGCCGATGGTTTCACGTGCCGATGCTCTTCCGCCTCCATGCCATGCTCGTGTGCCATACTTAGCATCATAAGTGAAGTCAGCGTGTGAAGGGCGGTATTTGTCCTTCATTTCTGAATATGATGAAGGTCGTTGATCCTTGTTTCTGACAAGGATGGCAATAGGAGAGCCTAATGTTTGTCCTTCAAAAACACCGGAGAGAATTTCACAGGTATCACTTTCTTTGCGGGGAGTGACGATCTCGCTTTGTCCGGGACGCCGACGATCTAACTCAAGCTGAATATCTTCTTCGCAAATAGGAATGCAAGGTGGACAACCGTCTATGACAACACCAACGCCGCCACCATGAGACTCACCCCATGTGGAAATACGAAATAAATGGCCAAAACTATTAGACATATCTGGGCACCAATCAAGCAGGTTTGAAGGATCTTTCAATGCGCGATTTATACATGACCATAAAATCTGAGCTTTGAGAGAATAGCAGGGAAGTAACATGCGGGCCTTTTTTCCACTGGCGAAGTTCTGTTTTCTCGTCAATAGTTCGGACATGTACAGCACTCGTGCTTTATCAGCTACGGCATTGTTCTTAATTGTGCTGATTTGTGACGGGTTTTGCCAAGCTCCGACAAGCAAGGTCAGTTCAAAGCCGGATCAGGACCCAAAGGCATTTGCCTTGAGTAGTGTCGTCCACCCCAGAGTCGCTAAGATGGGGCGCCCAAGTATCAGTGAGAGCATGAAGGGCGTGCAGAGCCGCGTGAGCACATCATCACCCAAGGCGCGTGAGCATGTCAGGCAAGGGTTTGCACTAGTGCATGCACAGTGGAACTTTGAGGCGTATCGGCATTTTTCTGCCGCTCTGGCAATAGATC
>Ga0208544_10000467_pt1 | contig 32057 bp, 33 predicted proteins | sample DEB08_DNA_9_FD_184526 | JGI IMG/M metagenome (GOLD analysis project Ga0208544, IMG submission 184526) | Aqueous microbial communities from the Delaware River and Bay under freshwater to marine salinity gradient to study organic matter... | ecosystem: Environmental > Aquatic > Marine > Coastal ... | reverse complement strand
GCACCTCGATGTCGACTCATCACATCCTGGAGCTGAAAGTGGTTCCAAGGGTTCGGCTGTTCGCCGATTAAAGTGGTACGTGAGTTGGGTTCAGAACGTCGTGAGACAGTTTGGTCCCTATCTGCTAGTAAATAGAAAAAATAAAATGTTTTGCCCTAGTACGAGAGGACTGGGTTGATTATATCCCTGGTGTTTGGGTTATTTTTTGTAAAGAAAGTAGCGCCCAGTAGCTACATATATTGAGATAATTGCTGAAAGCATCTTAAGCGAGAAGCTCTATTTTTGATTTTCATAAAAGCACAAAAGACTATTGTGTAAATAGGCATTATGTATAAAACCCGTAAGGGTTTAGCTAAAATGTTACTAATTCATTCTCTGATTAAACAATATTAAGATTTATTTTTTAATTTGTTCAAATTTTCTTTGGTAAAATAGATACTGTAAAAGGAAACGTTTTAGCCCATAGAAGATAAAAGTTTAGTTAAATATTATAAATCAAAAGTTTTTATAAATTATAATTTAATATTTTCAGAATAACATGTTTTTACGAAAAAAACCACTATCTCACATAAAAAATTTTACAATTAATTTTGGTCCCCAACATCCAGCTGCCCACGGTGTTCTACGACTTGTTTTAGAATTACAAGGAGAAGTTGTTGTTAGAGCTGATGCTCATATTGGGTTACTACACCGAGGAACAGAAAAATTAATTGAATATAAAACTTATACTCAAGCTTTACCGTATTTCGATCGTTTAGACTATGTTTCAATGATGGTTCAAGAACAAGCATTCTCATTAGCTGTTGAAAGCCTTTTAAAGTTACAAGTTCCAAAACGAGGCCAGTATATCAGAGTGCTTTTTGGTGAACTTACTCGAATTTTAAACCACTTATTAGCTGTGGGTTGCCATGCAATGGATGTCGGTGCTGTTACTCCAATGTTATGGGCTTTTGAAGAACGTGAAAAACTTATGGAATTTTACGAACGTGTTTCAGGTGCTCGTCTTCACGCAAGTTATGTCAGACCTGGAGGAGTTTCCCAAGATATTCCATTAGGTTTACTAGAAGACATTTTACTTTTTTGTGAAAGCTTTTCTGTGCGTTTACAAGAAATTGATGAGTTATTAACCAATAACCGTATTTGGAAACAGCGTTTAGTCGATGTTGGAGTTGTAAGTTCTTCAGAGGCACTTGATTTAGGTTTCAGTGGTGTTTTACTACGAGGCTCGGGTATTTCATGGGACCTACGTGTAGCTGCTCCCTATGACTCATATGAAGATTTTAGTTTTAATATTCCAGTAGGTTCTCAGGGAGATTGTTATGATCGTTACCTTATTCGTATGGAAGAAATGCGTGAATCTTTAAAAATTGTAAAAGAATGTATTGCAAAATTCCCTTCTGGCCCATCAAAAATCGGTGACTACAAGCATGTGGCACCCGGACGGTCAGAAATAAAATCATCAATGGAAGCATTAATTCATCATTTTAAATTTTTTTCTTCAGGTTTTGATGTAGCTGCAGGTGAGGTCTATAGTGCTGTAGAAGCTCCAAAAGGAGAATTCGGGGTTTATCTTATTTCTGATGGTTCAGCAAAGCCTTTTCGGTGTAAAATTAAAGCTCCAGGTTTTAATCATTTAGCTTCATTAGACTATATGTCGAAAGGCCATTTAGTAGCAGATGTTGTTACTATTATTGGTACACAAGACATTGTTTTTGGTGAAGTAGATCGATAAGCTATAAACACTAACTAATATATTTTAGATATCTTAACAATTTAAAAATTTAATACAAGCTAGCCCGTAATGATGGTTTCAATTTTAATTTATGTCCGTAATGGTATTATTACTAGGTAGTTGCTTAAAATTAATATTCGGTGGTTTTTATAAAAACTATTCTTATAATAAAGAAAGTATCAAAAGCCTTTATTTAATTTCTATCGTTGTTATTTTATTAACACTTGTTTTAGAAAAAGAAAATGAATTTTTTCTATCATATTTTTCTTTAACCCCTGTTTTCCCCAACTCTTTTTTTTTATCTATAATACATAGTACTATTTTTATAGGTGCTTTACTAATTTTAACAGTATCTTATAGTGCATTAAAAAACTTTTTTTCCTTTTTTCCTGAGTTTTTTGTTATATTTTCATTTTATCTTATAGGTGCTATATTGCTTGTTTCAGCTCAAGATATTATTACAGCGTATATTTCTATCGAGATTCAAAGTTTGTGTCTTTATTTATTAGCTGCCTTCAATAAAGATTCTGTTTTTTCAACAGAAGCTGGTATTAAGTATTTTGTTTTAGGTGCACTAGCATCTTGTTTCATTGTTTTCGGTTTTTCTTTTATTTATATGACTAACGGTTCAATTTTTCTAGGGGATTTCTTTTCATTTTCTTTCTTTTCATTATTTGAAAATTTTCCTTGGTATAGTACATGTCTAGGTATGTCCTTCGTGATAACAGGTTTTTTATTTAAACTTGCACTTGCTCCATTTCATTTTTGGGTTGCAGATATTTATGAAGGGGCACCTTTTGTATCATCAACCTTTTTTGCAAGTTTTTCTAAAATACCTTTTTTCTTCTTTTTTTGTAAATTATTGTATTCTTACTTCTCACTTTTTATAGGTCTTTGGTCATTCCCACTAAGTTTAAGTGCGTTTTTCTCTGTTTTGTTAGGTACTTTCGGTGCATTATATCAAACTAAGCTTAAGCGGCTTTTAGCCTATAGTGGTATTGTAAATTCTGGGCTTATATTTTTAGGTATTTCATCAGGTACTTTAGAAGGTCTTTTTAGTGGTTGTTTATGTTTTTTAATTTATATTTTTTCAAGTTTTTCTATTTGGTCTTTTGTAGGTTTTCTAAAAAAGATAACAGCAGGTTTTACTTCACGTCTTGTGTTTATTACTGAGATTTCTTCACTATTTAAATTAAATACTCTTTTAGGAAGTTCATTATTAATTATGATGTTTTCACTAGGTGGTGTACCACCATTAAGTGGTTTTTTTTCTAAATTTTATGTTTTTATTTCTTTATTAGATTCTGGACTATATTCTTTAAGCTTTTATAGTGCTCTTATTGCTTGTTTAAGTGCTTTTTATTATTTGCGTATCATTAAAGTAATTTTAATAGAAAAACCAAATGATTGGTTTTCATTTTTAACTTTTTGCTCAGAAGGGGCTATCATATCATATAGTATTTTATTCTTTATGTTAACTTTTTTTTTCTTGTCCCCTTTATTATTAAAGGTGTCATATTTCCTAGCTGTTTCGCTAGTTTTTTAGTTTATGATTAAACCTTCAACTAAATTTAGTGGGAATATACTAATAGAATTAAAAATAAAAAGTTATACTTTAGATTTTTTAAAAGTTTTTTTGCTATTTTTTAAGCAACGTTTTTTTAAAAATTTTGTTAAAATTGGGCAAAATAAGCTTATAATTAATAAGTATACGTTATTACGATCGTCATTTGTTAACAAAAGTTCAAGAGAACAAATTGAAAAAAGAATTTTCAAAAAAAAAATGCACCTTCTTTTTTCAGAGCTTGATTTTCAATCTTTTTATAGTAATTTAAGCTCTTTAAATTTTAAAGGTATCTCAATTAAGTTGGAGAAACATTTTTTCCTTGAAAATACAAAACATATTGATATAAAACATAACAATTTAAACCTTGTAAAAAAATTTAAACTGTTATGGTTATTTTTAAATAAAAAAAAGCAATTTACTTTAGTAAATAAAGTACATAAAAACAATTTACATAAAGTTTTTACCTTAATAGGTTCTAAAAGACCCTTATCAAAACATGTTAGTCTTAAATTTTTAAAGAGTAAAAGCAAATTCAAAAATAGGTTTAAAGAAGGTTTATTTAAAACTTTAAGTAAAAAAAACAAACTAGAAAAAAACTATCTTTTAAAAAATAATTTTGATAATTTTCGTACTGGAAAAAAAAATTATTGTTGGTTAAACCAATATAATTTTTTAAACTTTGTACCTAATGTTTTAAATTTGAATTATAGTTATAATTTTAATCAAATTGGACATCAGACTAAAAATTTTAAGCGCCGAGATTTAAGTATGTTTGATAACAAACAAAAGTCAAATCTATTAAGAAATAACTCTTGTTTAAATTCGATATTACGGTATAGAACTTTTTTCTTATGGCCTTCTTTCGTAAAAAAAAGGAAAGATTATAAAAAAAGTTTATCAACAATTTTTTTTATTGATAAATTAAGTATTTTTTCAAGGTTGATACTAGGTTTAAAATTGAATATGTTTAAACCAGTAGTCTTAAACCAAAAATTACGGAGTGATTTTGTAGAAAACAAAAATAAACATTTTTCTTTATTTTTACAAAAATTTGAAAAATCTTCTATTTCAATTCTTAAAAAAATTTATTATAAAAAACAATTAGATATCTACGGACAATTAAATAAGACTAACCTCGAAACAATGGTCCACGTATATAATAAAACTAAAAGTAGTTCAGGTCAGGTTGGGATAAATCCGTGGTTAATTCGTAGGTCTTTTTTTAGAAATAAGGAAAAAGATTTTAGGTCAGTACTAAAAAGTTATCTTTCTAATAAGGTTGTTTTTTCAGTAACAGAGTCTTTATATTTTCTGAAAAAGCCTATAATATTTTTTTTAATAACTTATTTATCTTTGATCAGTACAAGTACTAATAGTAAAAAAACTTTCCATTTAAAAAAAAGGTTTCTTTTTCTTTTAAAACGCACTTGGGGTATTGTTTTTAGAATAAGGTCTAAAAAAAAATTTTTTGTAAAAAAAACATCAAAAAAAAATTCGTGGAAAAAATTTAACCGTAAAAATTTAAAAATAAAAAAATTCAAACGAAAAAACCTTAATCTTTCGAGTTTCAAACGAAAAACTTTTAAAAAACTCCAAAAAAATGTTCGTTACACGAAGAACAAAAAAAAAAAATTAAATTTGTTTTCTGTATAAAAAAAAAATTCTTTGCTAAAGGAGTCCTTAAACGCAATATGGAGTAATAGGTAACTCGATAGGCTCATGACCTATAAATGAAGGTTCAAATCCTTCTATTGCTATTTAGCCGGAGTGGTGGAATTGGTATACACGGCAGATTTAGGATCTGTTCCTTTTAAGGTTAAGGGTTCAAGTCCCTTCTTCGGTATTTTACGATGACAGGGTGGCATAATGGTAACGCGGCAGGCTCATAACTTGTCGATTGGAGGTTCGATTCCTCTCCTTGTTATTTTGATTTGAGACTATAGCTCAGCGGTAGAGCAGGAGGCTTTTAACTTCTTGGCCCTGGGTTCGAATCCCAGTAGTCTCTCATAAGTGGGGTGGGGACAGTGTCTGAGTGGTTTAAGGAGCTTGACTTGAAATTAAGTGTATTTATACCGCAGGTTCGAATCCTGTCTGTCCCTTTTAAATACTTTACGGGATATGGCGCAATTTGGTAGCGCGTTCGGTTTGGGACTGAAAGGCTAAAGGTTCAAGTCCTTTTATCCCGATTTATATATGCTATTATTAAGAAAGTTAGAAGGATTTAATAAAAAGTCCTGGGGTGGGCGTAATTCTTTAGGTCGAATAACTGTCAAAAATAGAGGTGGTAAAAAAGACAATTTTTATAGACCACTTTTAACTGAAATAGTGCCTATTTTTATTAGGCTTGACCTTGAAATAAAATTTATATTTAAAGATGATTTTAGAAGTTGTTTTTTATTGGAAGTTCTTATTATAGACTCGTCAATACATAGCCTAAAAGGTTTAAAAGGTTATACGTTAGCTTTCGAAGGCGCTTACAAAGGCCAAATTATAAGCTATGGTCCTAAAGTGCCGAATAAAATAGGTAATAGAATGTTTCTTTCTAATACCTCTGTCGGTACAGAAGTTTTTCATTTAGAGAGCAGCTTATTCAATCTTAACCAAACAAAGGGTAAGACAACATTCTTAAAATCAGCGGGGTCTTATGGAGTTATTTTTTCAAAAGAAAAAGAAAACATTTTAGTTAGATTACCGAAAAAAAAAAAAATGTTAGATTTATCTAAAGATTATATATGTACAATAGGTAAAACTTCTAATTCTAATTTACGTTTTTTTAATGAAGAGAAAGCAAGTTATAGTATTAAACGAGGATTAAAATCTAATGTTAGAGGTGTAGCAAAAAACCCTGTCGATCACCCACATGGTGGAGGCGAAGGTAAAACAAGCGGGGGGCGTAAGTCGTCAGTAACACCTTGGGGTCGTCTAACACGTGGAACTAAAACAAGAAAAAATAAAAAAAGATGTCAAAGAATAACCAAGATTTAAGATATAAATTATTTAAAAATGTTCTTTTTGAAGAGTATACTGGTTATAATAAGCAAAAAAGAGGTTTCATAAAATCTTATTTACGTTCTGCAACAATTCATGAAACTTTTATAGGATTTCTTTTTTTTATTCATAATGGCCAGACATTTAAGCCCGTTGAAATAACTGATGAAATGGTTGGTCATAAGTTTGGAGAATTTAGTGTAACAAGAATTTCACGACATAATATAAAAAAGAAAAAAACTAAAAAAGTTTCTAAATAAATGGGAAAAAAAGTATCTCTAACAGCATTACATCTAGGTATTAATAAAACAAGTAGTTTTTTAAGTGTTGAAACCTTTCCAAAAGATTTGCGTTTATCAATTTTACACGATATATTATTCATAACAAAACTTCGAATAGGTTGGCGGCCTTTAAAGTTTCTTATAAAAAACCGAAGGTTCCCTGATAAAAAGCCTTTTCTATTTTCACCTAAATATTTCTATCATTCGATAAAGATTATAAAGTCCCTTAGTAAAATATTAGTAGAAATATCAGTTTGGGATGTTAACACCAACCGGAAAGTAAACCGAAACGATATTATTATGAACAAAAATGCGCAGAATTTTTCAAAAAAATTCAAAAAAAATTTCCGAAAGCCTTTTTTTTTGATTGCTGATAAAGTATATAAGAATCAAGGCAAAAATCTAGAAGTAAAAACCTTTTTTCAAAAAGGTTCTTTTTGGTTAAAAAAGTTATCAAACATGGAAAAAATAAAAACAAATACAGATTTAGAGCGCTTTAATATAGCTAAATTAGATTACAGTTATTTAAAACAAAAAGAATTTCGCTTTTTAATAAAACATAAACAATTTGGTTTCTTAATGCAATGTTTTTTATATTCAATGTATAACCTTAACGCTGATTTATTGATGAAGCTTTTTTCTAAGACGTTAAAAAAAATAAAAAAGAAAGGTAATAAAGGTCGAATTATAATCAAACATTTGATTAAGATGATGAAAATATTACCTTTTTTTTTTGAAGGCCGTTCTATAGGTTTAACTATTTTTCTTAAAGGCCGATTATGGCTAAGTTTTCGTAAAAAAAGGTTAAAATTATCTTTTGGTTCAATAAAGAAAAATACCTTAGATAAAAGTATTAGCGAATCAACAGGTAAAGTTTTTACACGTTATGGTGTTTTTGGAATTAAAATTTTAATGAGTAAGTCTTATGATAAATAAATGAGTTCAAAAAGAAAAGCATCTAACGTTGCAATAAAGCTCTTTAGAAAAGTTGGCTATCAAAAAAGTTTTTTTTTATCTAATAAGCCCAAAGGTAACGTTTCTATAGTAGCTTTAGAAAGAGGTTTTTTAGAAAAAAATACTCTAGAATCTGTTCGTAGAGTGATTACACGAGAATTAAGCAGGTCCGGTAAAATAAATATTCCTGTTGGTTTTAACACACCCTTTTCAGCAAAGCCTTCAGGTATCCGTATGGGTAAAGGGAAAGGTAAGATAGCTAAACACATTGCCCGTATATCTGTCGGTACTGTTTTATTAGAAATTTTTACATACAACACTTTAGGCGCATCAAAAGCACTAAAAAAAGCATTACATAAATTACCCATTAAAACAGAAATTCGACATAGAGATAGGTTTTTTAATGATTAATAAAGAAACATTACTTTTCGCGGTAGATAATAGTGGCGCACGAATAGTTAAAGTAATCGCATCAATGAAAAAAGCTTTTAAAAATTTAGAAGTTGGTGATTTTACCTTAGTTAGTGTTAAAAGTTTACGAAAAAAAAGAAGGATATTTTCAAAAGTCCAAAAAGGTAAAGTTTATATAGGTTTACTTGTAGGTTTAAGTAAAGAGAAGCGTAAAATACGACACTCTTTTTCAAAAAAAGATAATAATACAGTTATTTTATTAACTCGTAACCACAAATTGATTGGTAATCGCGTTTATAAAACATTACCCATAGAGCTGAGACAGAAGCCCTTAATACGGCCGTTGTCCTCAACTTTATTAAAACTTGTTTAAATAAATGAACTTCTTAGTAGATTTTAACAATAAACTAGTAAAACGAATGGTTTTTTATAAAGATTTCTCCAATGAATCATTCAACAATAAAAGCTTTAGTTCAAATAAATGCGTAATAAATAATATTTTCTTAGAAGGGTCTATTAAAAAAAGAGTTTTAGTAAATAAAAAAGATATTTTAAAAAAAAATATTGTTTTACGATTACTTACAAATAATAGTTTAGCCTGTATTTCGAATAAAAAAGGAAGCCCAGATATAAAGAAAAACACACTAACAAATACTTCAAGTGAACTTGGTCGTATTTTCTTTACGAGTTTTATAAATGATTGGTATTTTTTGTTTAACCCCTTCTTTTCAGAAAATGAGGTATTGTCCATTAATGGGCCTAAATCAATAAAAAAAAATATAGATTCCTTTAAAACTCTACGATTGTTAAATTCTAAATTAATTGGTAGTAGTTTTTTTAATTTTGACCTTTCATTAAAGATAGTTTTTTATAATGAAGGTTACTCTGATGTTTTCTATAAAAATTATGAATGCTAAATTCGCGTGAGTATTTCAATGGTAGAATATAACCTTGCCAAGGTTAAGGTTGAGGGTTCGAATCCCTTCTCACGCAAAAACTATAGGAACTTCCGTATTTTATTTTTAGCCTAGTACCTTGCGGTAACACCGCAATCTTTTTAAAGTTTTGATTGAAAAGTCCATTAGAATTTATAAGGTACTTTAAATAACAAATTAATTAACAAAGATAAATCCATAACATAACCCGGGGTATCTTTAAAAGGGCCGGAGTTAAAAAGAGAGTAGTTTAAAGGTAAAGCGCTGGTCTCCAAAACCAGAAATAAGGGTTCAATTCCCTTCTTTCTTGAAATATTGTGGGGGTTATGGCTGAGTGGCTTAAGGTGACGGTTTGCTAAACCGTTGTATCCCGTATACCATGGGTTCGAATCCCATTAATCCCGTACTCCCGAAGTGGGGCTCGAACCCACAACCTATTGGTTAACAGCCAATCGCTCTACCATTGAGCTATCCAAGAATTTTTTAGTGGTAATTTAATATAATAATCGTACTTACGGAAACTACTTTGAAAGGAAAAGCATGATAGCAAAAAAAGGAATAATTTGTGGTAAAAATACATCATAATGCCCTGAAAAACCAAATAAAGCTAAACTAAATACAATAAAACCTAAAAAAAAATCTATAATATAATTGTATAGACGCCCAGACTGAACTTCTTTATTTAGCAAAAGGCTATTCTGAATACCACCTGATAATTTACGAGGACCAAAATACTCAATAATACCTTTATCAAACATCTTTAAAGATACTTGAAGACCAGTGTTTAAACCTGTTTGGCCAAATAAGTGTACATTGTATATTTTATCGAAAAGCCATTTTTTATTTAGAAATAGATAAAAACTACCAAATAAGCTAGAGTTATTTTTAAACATATCCTTTAAGGGTTTAGGATTCTGAGAAAAGATAAAAATAGCGAATAAAGAACCTAATGCTGTAAACAAAGTAGGTAAAAGTTTAACATGCAATGGTACTAAAAACTCCCGGTCATCTAAAAGGTTTCGGGTGAACTCATTATAATATAAAGAATTACCCCAAAAATCACTTCCCGGACCTATAAAAAAATCTTTAGAGGTATACCCAACAAGAATACTCATAACACACAATATAACAAGAACAACAGACATTCTTATAGGTGACTCATGCGTATTAAGGTATAATTGTTTATACCCTAATGGTTTAGCATAAAAAGTTAAAAGTAATAATCTATAAGAATAAAAAGCAGTAAAAAAAGCACTTAACGTACCCAAAATAAAGGTAAAAATTCCTTGAGACGACCAGTTAGCGTACGCAATTTCTAAGATACAATCTTTAGAATAAAACCCCGATAAAAAAGGAAAACCTACTAAAGCTAATGAACCAACTACAAAAGAAACATACGTAATAGGTAAAAAAAAACGTAATCCACCGAAACGCCGTAAATCTTGCTCATCACCCATTGCGTGAATAACCGAACCTGCACTTAAAAACAATAATGCTTTAAAAAAAGCATGGTTACTTAAATGGAAAATACCAACACTATAACCCGATAAACCACAAGCAAAAACCATATAACCTAATTGGCTACACGTAGAATAAGCAATTACACGTTTTAAGTCATTTTGGAATAATCCTGTAGAAGCGGCAAAAAACGCTGTTAAAGCACCTGCGACTGCGACAAAATTTCTTACTTCTTCAAAGTTCTCAAAAATAAAAGAACACCGTGCTATTAAAAAAACCCCTGCTGTAACCATCGTAGCAGCATGAATCAATGCAGAAACTGGAGTTGGGCCTTCCATAGCATCCGGTAACCAAGTATGCAAACCTAATTGAGCAGACTTACCCATAGCACCCAAAAATAGAAATAATGTACCTAATTTATATAAGAAAACATCTTCTGAAAAAAACTCCTTAGAAAATGCAAATACACTATTAAATTCAACAGAAGATGTTTCGCCGTAAATTAAAAGGATACCTAAAAACAAGAAGAAATCACCGACTCGATTAACAATCATTGCTTTTATTGCAGCTTTATTTGCTTGCAACCGAGTAAACCAAAAATTAATAAGGAAGAACGAACATAAACCAACACCTTCCCAGCCTGTGAATAACTGAAAAAAGTTATTACCGGTAACAAGGACGATCATGAAAAAGGTGAATAAACTTAAATAACCCATAAAACGGGAAACATGTGGATCTTCTTTAATATATTCCGTAGAATATAAATGTACTAAAAAGGATATTGTTGTAACAACAACTAACATAACGGATGTTAAAGAATCGCAAAAAAAACACCAATTAAACTCTAATAACCCTGATAAAACCCAAGGAGAAATTACAATTGTATAACTGTTACCCCCCATAGAGAGTAACTCAAATAAATTTAAATACGACAAAAAACAACAAAAACCAATTAAGGTTGTTGTAACAATGGAAACACCTTGACGACCAAGATACTTACCAAAACCTAAAGCTGTTACAAAACCAAGTAAGGGTAAAAAAAATATATTCAAAATCATTTGTAAAGATAAATTAACGCCGTTTTTTTTTTTTTAAACGACAACCATTAAATGGTATGTTTGTAACATCAATTATAGATTTAATCTTTAAACCTGAATGTGTTAAGCTTGATACAAAAAACTTTTTTCTTCGAATACCTAATGAGCCTTTAATAAGTAAGCCTATTTTTCGTAAACGATAGCGCTTACGTAGTGTAGTACCAAATTTTTTAAGTAAAAAATAAATAGAAAAACTTTTTTGTTTTTTTGTTATTAACTTTTTAGGGTCGTTTAACGTCATTAAACTCTTACTCAATTTTAACCTACCAAAAACATCAAGCCAACTAATAAAAATATTTTTACCTGTTTTAGATATAAAAAAAATATCTAAACCGATCAAACTTTCAAAAAAAAGTTTTTTATGATAAAAAGTTTTTGCTCTTAAGCTTTTATTACGTGCTGCAACAAATCCTGAACTTGAGTTATTAAGTATTTTTTTTGAATTATCACCTAATAACATACAAACTTTTCTAACAAAAAGAAGAAGTTTAAAAACATGTTTGGACAACTTATTTCTACGATCAATTTTTAGATATTTTAAATCACCATAAGTAAATAACTTTTGTAAAATAATTTCTTTTTTTATCATTTTTTATTCTTTTTATTTTGATTTAAAGCTTCTTTAAAAAAACTTAACTTTTTGGCTGTCGATGCATTACTATGTGTTCTTTGGCCTCGAGTAGGTAAACCTAAAGAGTGTCTAAGACCTATATAGTTTTTTATACGCTTATTACGACTTATATTTTTTTTTATCAAAAAATTAAGTGCTTTATCAACAACAACGCGTTCACGGACCAAGAGGTCGATTTTTTCAAGATCTTTTTTTTTTAAACTCATAATTTTAGTTCGGAAATCGTAACCTAAAATCAAACATAATTTTTTTGAGACGGATAATCCAATCCCTTTAAATTGCCTAATAAGCTTAAATATTTGAATATTCTTCACTTATACTCCGAAAAGAATTAAAAAAGCCATCATTAAACAAAAAAGAGCAATAGCCTCTGTTAATGCAAAACCTAAAATAGCAATTTTTGTTAAATCTTGTTGCATTGAAGGGTTTCGAGCAACACCTAAAACTAATGAACCAAAAACATTACCAATACCTACACCAGCACCTGCTAAACCAGCTGTTGCAATACCTGCACCAACCATTTTTCCTAAATCAACTAACATGTTTTTTTAATGAAAAGGGTTCGTGGTTACTTTAAAACTTGGACAGGAATTTAACAAAAAATATCTTTAAAATAAAGTAATTAAAAATCGTTAGATTTTAGCACATAAATAAAAATAATGTGGTAACATATATAAACTTAAGCAAAAAAAAAATATTAGCGATATTAAGCGCTATATAAGGTTTCATTAAATTTAGATATTTTACCATAAAATGGTAAAGATGTTTTTTCTGCTTTATCTAAAGAATTTTTTTCACTTACAATCACAAAACGTAACTTTACTAATGGAACTAATATATACACAAATAGAAAAATTGATATCCAAAAAAACAACAACAATGATACAGAACTTTCACAAACAACAAAAGGATCTAACTGTGGCATGAATGTAGGAATAGAGGGATTTGAACCCCCACTCATAACCGTCATGAGCGGTGCATTTTACCATTAAACTATATTCCTTTAGTTTCTGGCAGGACTCGAACCTGCAACCGTTGAATCCGAAGCTCAACGCTCTATCCATTAAGCCACAGAAACTTTTAATATTAAGAGAGCCCGTTGGATAAGACTATACTTTCGCGACTACTACTAAAATCAAAATTGAACTACTCCCTACGGGATTCGAACCCGTGTTCTCGCCTCGAAAAGGCAATGTCCTAACCCCTAGACGAAAGGAGCTTTAATACGTTATTTTTTAAGCCGTATCAAGCTAGTTCGGAAACAAAAAGATTCTGGATAAATTAGTTCTTTTTTTAAAGGTTTTCTTATAAAAACACCTCTCATACTCCTATAATTTACTTCAAGATATGACGGAACCTTATCTTGATTATTAGCAACATTGCCGAAAAAAGTATCCTCTTTTTTTAAATACTTTACTTTAAGAATATCACCTGAATTTAATTGGTAATTTCGTTTTAATATTTTATTATCATTAACAAAAATAAAACCTTTTTTTATTTTTTTAGCACTCTCCAGTACACTTGAAGAAAATCCCATACGATACATTACTACATCTAAACGAGATTCTAAATAATTTACTAGCAACTTCTCCCTTGATCGTTTACTCTTTGAATATTTAGAAACCTGTTTTTTTAATACTTTTATCTTTAAAAACCCAAAGAAAGCGCGGATCTTCCGTACTTCCCCCAGTGATTCTCTATAGGCTTTTTTAGTGCATGAGCTTTTTGGCTTGATACGAAAATCCTCTTTAGGTTTAAAAGAAGATTTTAAACCTAAAGACTTTTTTCTGTTACCAAAGAAGTCTTTCATATTCAAAAGAGAATACCGTAAAAAACGCCATTTCGGTTTTTGGTTACGCGCATTCCCTTTTTGTCTTAATTTACCTAAAATTTTCCAGCTTACTATTCTATATTTACTATAATTTTTTTGTTTTTTTGAATTTTTATATCGTTGGTTTATACTCATAAATTAACTTTTTACTTTACCTTTTTTTAACTTTAAGGCTCGTTTATTTGAAATTATAAGACCGCGACCTTTGTAGCTATCCGGTAGCCTAAAGTTAACCACATAGTTTAAAAAAGAACCTAATAATTCTTTATCATAACTCATAAACTTTATTTCATTTAACCTAATTAGTGTAAAAGTGATACCAGTAGGTACTTTTACATTAATTAGATGACTAAAACCAATTTTGAGAATAAATGCGTCTCCTTTATCTTTTATGTTATTGAACACTTTAAAACCAGTACCTACGAGTGAAATTCGTCGGACTATGATTTTTTTTGTTATATTCAAGTTTTCTTTGAAAAAATTTGATAAAAAACCTAGTTTCTTTTTTAAATCCTTTGGTAATAATTTTTTTTCTTCCGTAGTTCTAATTTTTAACTCTTTATTAGAAAGACTTTGATTCAAAAAAACCCCTGACGGTAAGTTTATAGAACATAACTCTTGTTTATTTAATTCATTTATGAATTTATAATTTTCGTTTTGTTTTTCTAAGACTATATTTTTAATTCGATACGTACTTTTTATTTTATTTGACATAACTATATAAAAATTTTAGCGACAAGTTCGCCTGATATTTTACCTTTTTTTTTCAAAGTACCTATATAAGATTTTTTTAAATTGTTTGTAAGTATGAAAAAACAATTGATGTCATTGTTGATTGATTGTTTACTTAAATATACCTTTCGGCTACTTTTTGATAATAACTTAATCTCAAAGTTATTAACTGGATTAATATAACCGATAACTAAAGTTTCTTTAGTTTTTTTATATTCTATTTCTTTGAAATAACGTATTACATTTGATTTTACTAAACATTTTAAAAACAAGATTGTTTTAGAATTTTTTTTTACTTTAAAACAATTCTTTTTATACCTGTAAGCATTATTTATTACATTTACAATTTTATGCATAAAAAAATTACCAACTTGATTTTCTATAACCTGGTAGAAAACCTTTAGAAAACATTTTTCTAAAAAGAATTCGTGATATACTAAGCTTTGAAAAAATTCCTCGCGATCTACTAGTTAATATACATCTATCTCTAAATTTATATAACCCTTTGTTTGATTTCGATAAAGACATATTAACTAACAATAAATTTTTTTTAGGTAATTCTTGATTACTTTTAAAAAACTGTAAAGCTAAAATTTTAAGTTCGTCTTTTTCAAAATTTTGACGGTTTAATCCATCTGTTTTAAATTTTCTTTTGGACATTGGAGTTAATGGGACTCGAACCCATAACTTATTACTTGCAAAGCAATTGCTCTACCAATTGAACTATAACCCCCTTTTATTTATTTTGGGATTAGCAGGATTCGAACCTGCGAAGGGAAACCCAACAGATTTACAGTCTGGCGCCTTTAACCACTCAGCAATAATCCCTTTTTTAATCTTAAACAAAATATTATAAAATTATACACTACGTTTTAAATTGTTTGCCTTGTTGGGGCTTGATTGCTGTGAAGACCACTCTAAAGCGCCTAAACGCCACTCGTAGAAAAAACCAACAGTAAGTATAACAAGAAATATTACCATCCCTACAAAACCTTTTAAACCAATCGCGTTTAGCGAAACGGCCCAAGGAAATAAAAACATAACTTCTAAATCTAAAACTAGAAATAAAATAGCTACTAAATAAAAATGAACATCAAAAATATTACGCGCATCTTCAAAAGGGTCAAAACCACACTCGTAAGAGGACAATTTACTAGTACTATCATTTTTTATAGACAACACATACGAAGCGCCTAAAATAATACCTGACAGTATTATTGCAAAAAGAAACAGATAGAAAAGATAAAGATCTTCACTTAAATAAACAGACATTTATTAGTGTAAGTTATATGACTCGTTTAAAAACATTAGTAATAATAGAGAAAACACATAAGCCTGAACTAGTGCAACACCTATTTCTAAAAAAAGTAATAAAATTAAAACAAGTAATGGAATAAAACTTGCAAAAAAACCAACCATACTTTTAACCGCTAATAATGTACTTGCTAAACCAACGAAAACTTTTAATAAAATATGACCAGACATCATGTTTGCAAAAAGTCGAACAGGTAAACTAACGAAACGGATAAGATATGATAAAACTTCAATCGGAACAATAAAGGGAAGCATTAGAAAAGGTGTACCTGAAGGTAAGAAAAATGAAAAAGCATGCTTTCCATGAACATTAAACATTATAAAGTTTAAACCCATAAGTAACGCAAAAGATAAGGTAAAAGTACTACTTAAATGACTTGTTACAGTAAAAGCGTATGGCATTATACCCATAAAATTTAAGATAAAAATGAAAAAAAACAAACCACCGAAGAAAGGGTAAGCCCGTAAACCTTGAACAGAACCTAAAATACCTTCAGCAAGATCTTTTATGAACTCGATAAAAAAAGTAATTAAACTTAAAAGACCCGCATTCTGAGTAAATACAAAACCTTTTAATGAACCACTTTCAAACGATAAAACTACAAGTATAACTAAAACAAAAAAAACAGATAACACCAAATAAATTAAATTATTTGAAAAATTAAAAACAAAACCATTTGAACTTAAGGGAACAATAAAAAACTGTTCCATAGGAGAATTGAATAACATACATTATTTAAAAAATTTTATAAAAAAGAGTTACTAATAAAAAACAAAATTAAAAGCATCAAATATGTGAGTAAAAGGGAGATTTATACTGACCTGCCCTAATTTAAACTATTTAGTAAAAAGCGCAATTTCTGTTGACCGACTACTTTGAAAAAGAAATTCTTGATCTCGCATACCTTTCTCTGACGTAAAATTTAGTGCAATTGCACCGACCATCGCAATCATAAGGACAATGGATATTGCAATGAAATTTACGATTAAATCACTGTATAAAACATACCCGACACAACTTAAACAATCCAATTTATCTATATGTAACCAAGACGTATATGCAAAAAAATCACCTAGAGGGCAAAAACTTACGTTTAAATAAATATAAAAAAGTAAACTAAAAATTAAAAGAAAAAAGCTTAACGGAAAATCTTTAAATTCTTCATTTACATTAAGCATCATAACAACAAATAGAAATAGAACTGCTATAGCACCAACATATACTACCATCAACATAAGCCCGATGAAATCAATACCTAAACTTATCAAAAATAGAGCCGAACTAAGAAAAGATAAAACTAAAAAAAGAACACCAAAGACAGGATTACCAGACGTTACAGAAAAAAAAGAGAATAAAATAATAAAAAAACTAAAAAAGAACCAAATAAATTCTAAATTCATTCAAAATATAATAAACATAAATAAAAACTTAGTGATAATCACCTTAATAGTGTAAGAAACGAAACGTTATTCCGCACTTTATAATAAACCTACTAAGAAAAACTACAATAAAACAAATAAAATTAACCTTTAATCAAGTTTATAGTCTCAACTGAAATGTTACCTCTAACCTTGTAGTAACCTACTAGGATAGATAAACCTATAGCAGATTCTGCAGCAGCAATAGATAAAACAACTAATGAAAAAATATAACCTAATATATCATCAAAAATAAATGATGAAAAACTTAATTGTATATTAACCGCAAGAAGTAGCAATTCAATACATATAATGATTGCTATAATACTTCGACGATTAAAAAGAATACCACCAAAACCAACGAAAAATAAACATAAAGGTAATAAAAACATAAAATTTAAACCTAACATATAAAATCAAAGGTGAATAACGGGGTTTGAACCCGTGACTTTAGGAACCACAAACCTACGCTCTACCACTGAACTATATCCACCAAGAATACTTCAAATAGAGACTTTTATAGAAAAAAAATAAAATTAAAAGGCTCCATTATATTGAAATAAACCCATAAATTACAACAAAACTCAAAATCTATATCTAACTATAATACCAATTTCATACACTTTCTCTAGTAACTAAAAATATACCTAAAATGAAAATATACTAAAACTGTAAACTGTACCCGCAACAAATGTAACCCAACCAAAAGCTAACGGCAGAAACACTTTCCACCCTAAACGCATTAATTGATCATAACGATAACGAGGTAACGTTGAACGAGCCCAAACAAAGAAAAAAATAAATAATAGAATTTTCAAACCAAAAAAGATAGATGTATCGAAAGAAAAATAGGATAATATAAAAGGAGGATACCAACCCCCTAAAAAAAGAATGACGCTTAAAGCACTCATTAGTAGCATATTTGCATACTCACCTAGAAAGAATAAAGCAAACCCCATAGCAGAGTATTCAACATTATAACCGGCAACAAGCTCAGCTTCAGCCTCTGGCAAATCAAACGGGTGTCGGTTTGTCTCTGCTAATGCAGATATAGCAAAAAGAAAAAAAGAAGGGAAAAGTGGAAATATAAACCAAACATTTTCTTGACTTAAAACGATAAAAGATAAGTTTAAAGAGCCTGTTAAAAATATTACTGAGATTACAATTAAACCTATAGATATTTCATACGAAATCATTTGAGCAGCAGAACGTAAAGCACCTAAAAAAGCATACTTAGAATTACTTGCCCAACCAGCACAAATAATTCCATAAACACCTAACGAAGAAATCATAAAAATATAAAGTAAACCTAAATTAACATCAGAAAGAACTCGCCCAAAACCAAATGGAATAACACCCCAACCAACCAAGCTTAATATAAAGGTCACCATTGGTGACAAAATAAAAAGAATATAATTTGAATTACTAGGTATAATAGATTCTTTAACAAATAGTTTTAAACCGTCAGCTAGCGGCTGTAAAAGACCTAAGAACCCAACAACGTTAGGGCCTCTTCGTCTATGCATACCACCCATTAATTTTCGCTCAGCTAATGTAAAATATGCGACGGAGATAAGAAGCGGTACTACGATGGCGAGTAATTTTAAAAGAACCTCAATAAATGAAAAGCCAATACCTATAGATTTAGAAATTAAATAAAGTCCAAAAAACAAAACTACTAAAAAAATACTACCCTTAAATTTTTATAAACATATTATAAAGTAAACCATAAATTACAACAAAACTAGAGATTATAAGTTAATGCTTAAAACTATTGTGAGATAAACGAAAGAAGTTTACCAACTTAATTAATCGTGGAGATCGCTTTAAAAATGTATCTTCTTGAAATATATTTTCTTTTGAAGCTGTTTTAATCTCTGTTAAATAGATATAATCTTTGGTTAAATATGTAGGAAATCCTTGTAAATTACTTTGTTTTGAGTTTTCCGATGAATTTAAAATAAAGTATTTAAAACTTGTGTTTAAACCACTAGTTAAAGACAATAAACTAGATAAATTAGTTTGTGAATTACTGCTAGCTAAAGGTGACCAAAAAACCTTTTTGTAATTACCCAGCGTACTCATAAAATCAAAAGACTCTTCTAGGAAGAATATCTTTGGAATTGAGAATTTACCCAAAACTAGGTTACCAAACTTTGACTTTTTGAAATTAAAGTTTCTAGTATTAAAATTTGAAAGGTAAGACCAAAGTAAATAAGGAGACTTGGGAGCTAAAAAACTAACTTTTTCACTAATTTCTCCTATGAACAAAATTTTTTTGTTTTCAATAATATTAAATAAAGTTAAATTATCTTTATTCGTAGTTTTATTTAAAGAATAAAATTCTTTACTTATACTCAAATCATTACTAGCATCTAATAATATCTTTTTATTGTTAAATACTAAATCACAACTAGATACCTCACTTGAAATGTTACTTAAAACTCCATTCGAATTTTTCATAAAAGATATCGAATTAGAAAACTTATGTAAAAAGTCGCCATCAAACCGCCGTTTTACCAACATAGAAAAAAAAATAAATGAATTTAGGTTTTTTGCTATATTTTTACATAAGGTAGAACGACCTTCTAGAATGTCAACTACTGTACAAAAACCCAGACCTTTCTTAAAATTAAAAAAAGCATTCTTTTTTTTATAAGGTAATAGACCTAAAAAAAAAGCATCTCGTGAGTTTAGGTACCCGCTAAAACTTGTTAATATTTTACTTGAAATTGATGGAAACTCACTTAAAAAATCAGTACCAACAGAAAAATATCGGTTTTTTAAATCTTTTACACTATACTTTTTTTTACCATAATAGCTAGTTTTTTTACCTAACATTACAGACTTTTCTAACAAAAGACCGGAGCTGTAAAAAAAAGGATATAAAGACGAAAAGCTTGTTCGTAAGAATGATGTATGGTTCCAATTTGTTGAACCTTTTTCAGAAAAATTAAAAGAAAGTGATAATAAATCTTTTAGTGAAGTATATGGCCCAACTATAGCTGTAAAATTTTTTGAGAATAAATTATGGAATGAGAAGTTTTGTTCAGATTTTGTTGACTTATTAACATTTGATGAAAGTTTAAGGCTAATTTTATTTGCCTTATAATTGGTTTTGAAACCTTTATTTTCTATTCTATCAAGAACTATACCATCAACACAATGACGGCTAAAGTCACTAATAAGCTTTGTCCCTGTATCATTTGAAAAAACGGGAGTTATTCTTAATATTTGATTTGTCCCTCTTTTGATAGCAAGGCGTACACCTAAACCTAAAGTATCAGCTATACCAGTATATTTTACTTCATCCATTTCCCATGGACGACCTTTAAAAGAATAGTCTTTATTAGTTAAAGCACCAACAGGGCAGATATCAACGATATTACCTGATAATAAACTTTTATCTAAGAACTTATCAAAATAAAATGAAATCTCGGTTTTTTCACCTCGGCCTATTGTCCCTAAATCATTTGTTAAAGCTTTATCTTTTAAAAAACGGATGCAACGAGTACAATGGATACACCTAACCATAATGGTTTTTATAAAAAGACCCATGTCTTTATCTTGAACAGGGCGTTTAAAAAAAAGGAAACTACGACTTGAATCGTTACCAAACTTTTCTGATTGATCTTGTAAATCACACTCACCACCTTGGTCACAAATAGGACAATCTAAAGGATGGTTTGCTAACAAAAATTCCATGACCCCTTCACGAGCTTTTTTTACTAACGGGCTTTCGGTGTAAACTTCCATATTTGGGATACCCCGTGACGTACAAGAAACTAGAGGTTTTGGTGCTCCTTTAAGCTCAACTAAACACATACGGCAATTACCTGCAATACTCATTTGGTCATTGTAACAAAATCGAGGAACTCGTATACCAATAGAATCGCAAATCTGTAACAATGTGTAATCTTTTGTGAAATTTATAGCATTACCATTAATTTTTAATAACATAATATAATACAATAGCCTTTTCAATTATAACTAAAAACTTTAAACTACTCATTTGTTGTTAAAATTTTTTCTAACGCACCTAAACCTAGTACAATAACTGTAAGAAATAGGAAATAATATAGTGTCGAACACTGACCAACAAACCCAAACGGGTAATCAGTAGAAGATTGTCCTAAATAACCTAGTAATAAAAAGTTTGATAAAAAAAACATAACAAAAAATTTATATAAAGGTCGAAAAATTGGACTACGTGTTTCAGCAATATTTATTAGTGGGAAGATTAATAACATAACAATAGCACCTCCCATAATAACAATACCACCAACTTTATCAGGAATTGAACGTAAGATAGCATAAAAAGGTAAAAAGTACCACTCTGGGACAATATGTTTTGGTGTATGAAAAGGGTCTGCCATAATATAATTATCTGCATGACCTAAATAATTTGGAGCAAACATAACAAAACATGAAAAGATTGTTAAAAAAAAACTAAAAGCAAAAAGGTCTTTAGCATAAAAATACGGATAAAACCCAACCACACTTGATCCAGCTTCACCACCTAAAGGATTGTTTGAACCATCTCGATGTAATAATGATAAGTGTAATATAGTTGCTCCTGCAATAATGAAGGGCATTGTAAAATGTAGGCTAAAGAACCTATTTAATGTTGGGTTTTTAATGGTGAATCCACCCCATAACCACTCAACTATTTCAGTACCCACAAACGGAATCGCTGTAAAAAAATTTGTAATAACTGTTACACCCCAAAATGACATTTGGCCCCAAGGTAAAACATAACCCATAAAACCTGTTGCCATCATTAGGATAAAAATTATAATACCACTGATCCAAAGTTGACCTCGTGGATAAGCATACGAACTATAAAAAATACCCCGAGCAATATGTAAATAAATAACACCGAAGAACATCGATGCACCATTGGCATGTGTATAACGGATTAACCAACCAAAATCAACTTGCCGCATGAAGTACTCTAAACTTAAAAAAGCCAAGTCAATGTGAGGTGTATAATGCATCGCAAGTAAAATACCCGATACAATTTGAATAACAAGGATGATACCTCCCATTGAGCCAAAACTCCATAAATAATTTAAGTTTGATGGAGTTGGATAATCTACAATATGTGAATTACCAAAAGCTACAATAGGATCTTTTATTAATACTCGGCCAGCCATAATATAAAATTTAAAAACTTAACTTATAAAGATAAAAGGTATTTTATTTTAAAAAGGGTTTTTCTTCAAGCCTGAAGAAAAAGATAATAATTCTTGCATAACACCTTCACCCATAAAAGAGTAACGTGTTTCTAAAAAACCTTCTAACGGATAATCTTTCCGCAAAGGGTGCCCCTCAAAACCATAGTCGGTTAAAATTCGGCGTAAATCTGGGTGAGATTGGAAAAAAATCCCATAAAGATCCCAAACTTCTCGCTCAAGCCAATTACTACATTTAAAAACACTTGTTAAAGATGGTATTACTTCTAACTCATCAAGAAAAGTAACAACTCGGATACGCTGGTTAAACCGTACGCTTAATAAATTATAGGATACGGCTAATCGCGACTCATTTCGTATGAAATCAATACCCGCAATATCAGCCAGAGATTTAAACTGAAAATTTGTTGAATTTTTTAGAATTAGCATTACTTGTAAAATTCTATTAGGCTTACAAATTAATGATAAAACATCACTTTTTTGTAATTCTACAGAAGGTATTATTTTTGAAATAAATTGTGCAAATAAACAATCGAATTTTTTAATATCAGATTTTACTAATAAACTCATATTTTAAGAAACCAAGACAGACTTTTGAATTAACAGCGTAATCGTGCGAATGTAACCTAACCTTAGATTTGAGGTTAAGACCTATGCCTATATAGGATTTAAATTTACTAAATGAAAGAATATACTTTAAAACAGTATTTTTCCTAATAGAGTATTTTTTTTTTATTTTAATTAGTAGATAGCAATTTTTTACTAAAGACTATTTATTAACTTGTTATTAAATTTAAACAAGAATAGTAGAAGGGTCAATAAGACCATCATTTGAACAACCACCCCACCAATAAACAACAACAAATAGAAAAAGCCATACAACATCAACAAAATGCCAGTACCAAATCGCAGATTCAAATCCGACATGATGTTCACGAGAAAATTCTTGTTTATACAAACGAATTAAACAAACTATCAAAAAGATAGTTCCAATCAAAACGTGAAAACCGTGAAACCCTGTTGTTAAGAAAAAAGTTGAACCAAAAACACTATCCGCAATAGTAAATGGTGCTTCTGCGTACTCTAATAGTTGAACACAAAGAAAAAAACAACCTAAAAAACAAGTTAAAACTAGCCCTTCAACAGTTCGTCGGAAATTTCCTGTAAAAATAGCGTGGTGTGCCCAAGTAACTGTAGCTCCAGAACTTAACAAAATAACAGTGTTAAGTAACGGTACACCCCAAGGACCAATAACGTCAATACCTGCTGGAGGCCACTGAACGATCTCGATTGTAGGGTTTATACTTGAATGGAAGAATGCCCAAAAAAAAGCAAAGAAAAACATAACTTCAGATACAATAAATAGAATCATACCTTGACGTAATCCAACCTGTACTTCTCGGGTATGCTGACCTTCAAAAGCAGCTTCTCGGACAATATCTCGCCACCAACCTCCCATTGTTAATAAAATTAAAGAAAAACCTAAAACCAATGTAAAACCCCCACCAACGTAACCGTGCATATACATTACTCCACCACATGTTGAAGTTAAAGCCCCAAAAGCTCCTGTAAAAGGCCATGGACTTGGATCGACTAAATGAAAAGGGTGTCCTTGATTATTGATACTTGATCCCATAAAATTAAAAAATATTCGAATTAGTTTTAATTTTTTTAAATAATAAATACTTAAAAAAAATTAAAACTTCTAATTGTGTAAATTGTACAATGTAAAATAAAACTAACTGAACTCCGTTATCAACTGGGATAAAATCTAAAAAATACAAATAAATAAAAACTAAAATATTTATTGTTGGTAGGTCTTTAACTTTGAAAAATAATTTCTTAAAACTAAATAAACTTAAGAGTAAACCTAAATTTATAGGTAAGAATATAAATAAATTATATTTGAAAAAGATTAATATAAAGTACATCACTTTTTTCAAGTCGATAATTAATTGTGTAGACGTACTTAAATTGAACAAAGGCATTTGATTTAAATAAATGAAATAAAAAAAATTCAAATAATAGTAAGATAACACCATAGTAAATATAATTCCAAAAACAAAAACAGTTAATAATTTATATATAATATTTTTTTCTGATAAAAAAAACGCTGGGGTAAAAAACAAGTACATTTGAATTAATATAATAGGGAGCACGAACAAAAATAAAATATAGTTAACTAAATTTAAAATAATAAGACTTAAATCTTCTAGTTGAGTTAACATAATATCAAAGCAATACTTTTTAGACGTTTCTAATATAATAAGATCAAGTAAATCAAAAGAATATAAAGAGATAAGAAGGGAGTAAAAAATGAATATAAAACAAATAAATTTAAACCGTATTATAAATTCTGATATAGTGCCTAAAATTGTAACTATTCAATTTTTAAACTAGTCAAATGCACGGTGTGAACATTGGTAATTTTTATATACTTCCACCACCATATATATATTGGACAAAGAGAGAAGTAAATCCGCAGTAAGTTTGTTTACGTCTAAATTATTTTTAACAGCGATTACCGCTTCATTAATTAGCTTTTGAGAGAGTAAAATATCATTATAACAATCGAAAATTTGACACAGGATTATTCCTGATAAATTACTTCTTTTTATTAATGTTCGGAATATTTAGATCTAAATATTTTTGGTTAAACTTTTAGATTGTTTTTTGCGATAATTTTTTTATAGCAGATTTTAAAGTAACATTAAATAGATAAATATAGTAATTTAATATTTTATACACTTAATCTACATTTTTCTTATAACAAACCTTTTAATTATCAAAAAAGAACAAAATGAATATTTTGGTACTTTAAGAAAAGCGCACGTTACAGAAACTTATACTCAATTCATACCTCTATCTAATAACAAACTTTTTAACTTTCATAAAAAAACAAAAACAAGATTTTGGTACTTTTTATATTTATTTATTTTTATAAAATAAATAAATATAATGATCAATACGAAACCTGCTGCTCAAAAGTATCAAAATATTTATTTATACTTTTTTTGAATATTAAAAACCTCGTTATGAAATATAAAGATTTTATAAAGCCCCTGAGGGGCTTTATAAAATCTTTATATTTCACTTTTGATAATATCACATTTGATTTTTTACCTATAAACCAAAGAACCTATAACCAAAACAGGGAAAAAAAGCCCAAAATACACCAAGTACCAAAATATTTATTTGCAAGTGTTTCGAATATTAAAAACCTCGTTATAGATATAAATCAACGAAGTTGATTTATATCTATATAGTTGTTTAATACGGAGTTGTATGATATACAACTCCCCATTTTATAAGCCTTAGTGGCATCTGAGCGACCTTATAGATAAAACTATAAAAGAAAAAAAGGGATCACGTTTAACGAACATCGAAGGTACCAAAATCTTATCTTTATTTATTTCCGACAATTAAAAAGTTCGTTGTAGAAGAAGAATATGAATTAAATATAAAAAGTTTTTATGATGTACCAAATTCATGTTTTTTGTTGTATTTGTTTATCTATCATTGTTGTTATTAGACAAAACTAATATATTGTGGGGTATAGCCAAGTGGTAAGGCGACCGATTTTGACTTGGTTATTCAAAGGTTCAAGTCCTTTTACTCCAAATTTAGTCTTCAAGCCTTTCATATTATTTTATAAAGAGCTAAAAAAAGGAGTTGTAGCTCAGCTGGTAGAGCGTTCGCTTGATAAGCGATTGGTCGGTGGTTCAAGTCCACTCTGCTCCTAAAAATATATTGTTGTTATACACTTACATACGTAAAACTGATTTCTTCAGTTTTAAATTAATTGATTTTTATTTATGTTTTATTTTTTTTTATTATGTCTTTCTTTAATTATTCTTTTTTTACTACTAGTTCTTTTATGAGCCCTTACATTGAGGGGTTGCTCAGTTTTATTCCAACAAGCCTTCCACAAAACGTACTTTCATTGATCTGTTTGTTTCCTTTTTTTGGTTGTTTTATAATTTTATTCATATGGTCACAAGGTAAAGGGTCAGATTTACTTTTTAAAGTGGTTGCTTTAATTACTTCGTGTTATAGTCTTATTTCTGTCTCGTTTTTAGCTCTTTTTTTTGATAAGCAGGCAACAGGTTTTCAATTTTTATATTCTGTTGTAGATTTACCTGTATTTAATTTAAGTATCGTTTTAGGTTTAGATGGACTAGGGCTTGTTTTCGTTTTATTAACTGCTTTCATAATACCGTTATGTATAATGGGTTTTTGGAACTCAAAGTTTTTTTCTAAAGAATTTTGTATTTCATTTTTAGTTCTTGAAAGTTTACTTTTCTTTGCTTTTTTTTCGGTAGATCTTTTCTTTTTTTATATTTTTTTCGAAAGTGTTTTAATTCCGATGTTTATAATGGTAAGTGTTTGGGGTAGTCGTGCGCGTAAGATTCGGGCATCGTATATGTTATTTTTTTTCACGTTGTTGGGTTCAATCATTATGTTGTTAGCAATGTTAAAGCTTTATATCGAGTGTGGTACACTAGATATACGTGCGTTAAAAGTTATTATTTTTGAAGAAAATTTTCAGTGCTTACTTTGGTGGCCTTTTTTCTTAGCTTTTAGTGTAAAAATACCCGTTTTCCCATTTCATGTTTGGTTACCAGAAGCTCACGTTGAAGCACCCACAGGTGGTTCGGTACTATTAGCTGGGGTATTACTAAAATTGGGTGTGTTTGGCTTTTTACGATTCCTTATCCCTATGTTTCCAGTAGCATCTGCTTATTTTTCTCCTATTGTTTTTGTTTTATGTTCTTTTGGTGTTGTATTTGGCTCGCTGATTGCCATACGGCAGAGTGATTTAAAGCGGGTTATTGCTTATTCATCTGTTGCGCATATGAATTTAATAGTAATGGGTATTTTTAGTTTAACTTTTCAGGGTTTTCAGGGTGTTATAATTCAAAGTTTAGCTCACGGTTTTGTTTCGAGTGCTCTCTTTTTTTGTATTGGTATGTTATATGAGCGTTTTCATACGCGGACTATTTCACATATTAGCGGTTTAACGGTTTTAATGCCTATTTTTAACATGTTTTTTCTTATGTTTACTATGAGTAACATCGCTGTTCCTGGAACAAGTAGTTTCATTGGTGAGCTTCTTATATTATTAGGTATTTTTAAAGCAAACTTTATTGCTTGCATTATTGGTTGTACCGGTATGGTCTTAGGGGGTTGTTACTCTCTTTTTTTATATAACCGATTAGCGTATGGTATTCCTACTTCTAATCTTTTTTATGGAAAAACTTTAAATAAGTTAGATATTTCATATAGAGAAGTTTTTATTTTAAGCTCTTTAGCTTTAGGTAATTTAAGCTTAGGTATCTTTCCTTTTTTCTATACAGAGTATATAAATACATGCTGCGCAGAGCTTGTCATAAGTTGCTGTCGGTAATTAGGTACCATTTTTCTGTTTTGTTTTGTTTTTTGTTATTATTAAATTGGTTATAGAGTAAAAATATATATTAAATACGTGTTACTCTTTTAAAGTTTCCCCAAATGATATCCTCTAGTGTAGAAACAAAAAAATTACAATTTTCGCCATTTGTTCTTAGATGGTTCTTTTCAACAAACCATAAAGATATTGGAACTTTATATTTTATTTTTGGTGGTTTTGCCAGTGTTGTAGGTACTTGGTTATCTATTTTAATTCGAATGCAATTAGCTTTCCCTGGAGGTGAGGCGCTATCAGGTAACTGGCAGCTTTATAATGTTATAGTTACTGCGCACGCATTTATTATGATTTTTTTTATGGTTATGCCAATTATGATTGGTGGTTTTGGTAACTGGCTTGTCCCATTAATGATTGGTGCGCCAGATATGGCTTTCCCACGAATGAACAATATCAGTTTTTGGTTATTACCACCAGCCTTAATCCTTTTACTGCTATCTTCTTTAGTTGAAGCAGGTGCAGGTACAGGTTGGACTGTTTATCCCCCATTAGCGGGTGTTAGTGGGCATTCTGGCCCGTCCGTCGATTTAGCTATTTTTAGCTTACACTTAGCAGGTGCATCTTCAATTTTGGGTGCTATTAATTTTATTACAACCATTTTCAACATGAGAGCTCCTGGTATGCATTATTACCGTTTACCTTTATTTGTTTGGGCCGTTTTAATTACTGCTTTTTTACTTCTTTTATCATTACCTGTTTTAGCAGGTGCGATTACAATGTTATTAACCGACCGTAATTTCAATACAACATTTTTTGAGCCTGCGGGCGGTGGAGACCCTATATTATACCAGCATTTATTCTGGTTTTTTGGTCATCCAGAAGTTTATATTTTAATTTTACCAGCTTTCGGTATTATTAGTCACGTAGTAACAAACTTATCAAATAAAAGTGTTTTTGGTTATTTAGGTATGGTTTATGCTATGTTATCAATTGGTATTTTAGGTTTTGTTGTTTGGGCTCATCATATGTTTACCGTTGGTTTAGACGTAGACACACGAGCTTACTTTACTGCTGCTACAATGGTTATTGCTGTACCAACAGGAATTAAAATTTTTAGTTGGATAGCTACAATGTGGGGTGGTGTTATTCGTTTAGAGGCCTCAATGCTTTTTGCATTAGGTTTTATATTCTTATTTACTGTAGGTGGTGTTACAGGTATTGTTTTAGCAAATTCTGGTTTAGATATTGCTTTACATGATACCTACTACGTTGTTGCACATTTTCATTACGTATTATCGATGGGAGCAGTTTTTGGTATTTTTTCAGGTTTTTATCAATGGTTTGAAAAATTTACTGGATTGCCTCATAACGAGTTTTTAGGTAAGGTACATTTTTGGATTACGTTTATAGGAGTTAATATCACGTTTTTTCCTATGCACTTTTTAGGGTTAGCTGGAATGCCTCGACGTATTCCTGACTATCCAGACGCATATGCAGATTGGAACTTAATTGCTTCTTTTGGTTCATATATTACAGCTTTTGGCCTTTTATTATTTTTTTATAATATTTACACTTCTCTTCTTGGCAACAAAACTGAAGTTAAAGCAACTATTATGGTAAGAAAAATCAAAGGACAAAAACTAGCGTCAACTAATTAAATCATGCCAACTATAAATCAATTATCCTCAAAACGGATTCGTTTATTAAAGAGACACAAAACTAAGAGTGGTGCTTTGAAAAAAAACCCCTTTAAAAAAGGTACTTGCGTTAAAATTTTAACAAGAACCCCTAAAAAACCTAACTCGGCTCTTCGAAAAATAGCTAAAGTTAAATTATCTTCAGGTAGTTTCTTGTTTGCTTTTATCCCTGGTGAAACACATAATCTTCAGGCCCATTCATCTGTATTAATTAGTGGACGTCCAGCTCGGGATCTTCCTGGGGTTAATTATCGAATGGTTAGAGGTGTTTTTGATTTAAAAGGTTTAAATAGAAAAAAAAAAACGATCTAAGTATGGGTGTAAAAAAAAAGGGTGATTTTTTTTCAAAGAAGCGTTCTTTAAAAGAAGGTTTTTATCCTAAATTCTTTATAAAAAAGTTACTCCATTGGCCTTTAAAAAAAGGTAATAAAAAGAACTCTTTTAAAGATATTTTAGAGCACAACAAAAAATTAGTGTATACAACAGGAAGTTGTCGGCGATTAGATTTACTTTTTATTTTGTTTATTTATACTGGTTTATTCAAATTTAGGTCTACAAACCTAACTTTTATAAAACGCCGTTTAAATAAAACCACAAAAAAAAAAAGTGTATGAGAATATTCCGTATAACCACTTAGAAAAGAATTCGATCAAACTGTTCTCATCTATATTTAATAAAGAAGTAACAAAAAAAGGCTTTTTGTTCTTTTTTATAATCCAAAAATATTTGACTAGGGAAGTCCTAAAAAATCATCGTAAAAAATGTTACTCTTCTTTAACATCAGTATCAATACAAAAAAAATAAAATGCATATAACATTAAAAATATTCTTATCCGTTACTTTCTTTTTTATTTTAGTAGAATCCTTATTTACAAATTTAGCTGAATCAATTTCTGCACCTTGGCAGTTTTATTTTCAAGATCCCGAAACCCCTATTATGGAAGGTATTATAAATTTCCATGATAAAGCAATGTTTTTAATTACATTCATTGTTTTTGCGGTTGGGTATATTTTATTTAGATGTGTTGTATTATTTGAAGATAAAAATGATAATCGACAATCTGAGCGTTTTATTCATGGTACTGTTATTGAAATAGTCTGGACTATTTTACCAGCACTTGTGCTTGTTAACTTAGCTGTACCTTCATTCTCATTACTATATTCTATGGACGAATTACCAACACCACAAGGTACATTAAAGTGTATTGGTCACCAATGGTATTGGAGTTATGAGTATTCTGATAACTATATTAATGCAGGGTCTGGTAAAGAAGAAGGTGCGATGTGTACAACAACACAACCACGATCTTTCATAAGCCGAGAGGGCACAACTACAAAAACAGAAAACGTATCGCCACTTTCTTTAGAGGATTTTGCAACGATTGATGAAAATGCAGTATTACTTAAGGGCGATAAATATGATTTTACCAGTTTAGAGCGAAGCTCTGGTAATTTTAAGCATAAGTCTTATGACCCAAGTCTTCAAGGCAGTTTCGATAACTATCAAAGTTTCGATACTGAGAGCTATCTTATTAATGAAGCAGTAGAAGATGAGTATCATCGTCTTCTTTCAGTGGACAATTCAGCACGTATTCCAGCAAAACGTCATGTTCGTATTTTAATTACATCAGCGGATGTACTGCACAGTTGGGCAGTACCATCATTAGGTATTAAAGTTGACGCTTGCCCGGGACGGTTAAATCAAACATCAACATACTTAAGTCGAGCAGGTATTAAACATTATGGACAATGTAGTGAAATTTGTGGAATAAATCACGGTTTCATGCCGATTGTTGTTGAATCATTTGATATTTCATCCGTTAATGAGCAGGATTATATTGATCACCCACTTACTGACTCTATTGTTTCTTACGCATAAGTAAGCGAATATTATTCTTATTTTCGTACTTTTGATAATACCTTTTCTATCAAAAGGTTTTCAGTTATTTTTGAATTTTTCATATATATTTAAATCATAGTACCATTTATGTTCAAGGCCCGCTTGGTGGAATGGTATACACGGAAGACTTAAAATCTTCTCCTTTTAAGGTTATCGGTTCAAGTCCGATAGCGGGTAAAAAGGATGACTAGCTCAATGGTAGAGCACTTCCCTTACAAGGAATAGGTTCTAGGTTCGATTCCTAGGTTGTCTAGTGTGTTCAAAATTTATTTGAAGAGCTCGTATAGCTTAAATGGCAGAGCGGAGGACTGAAAATCCTTAGGAGATGGTTCAATTCCATCTATGGGCAAAATAATTTATTAATATAAAGTTTTTTTAAAGATTAAAAAAAAGCTATAATATGGGTGGGTTCTGGCCCAAAATGAACGCTAATGGTAGGCTTGACACATGCGAGTTGGATGTTTTTATAACATAGCGAACGGGTGAGGAAAGTTTATAATTGTGCCTTAGA
>Ga0208544_10000465_pt1 | contig 32121 bp, 24 predicted proteins | sample DEB08_DNA_9_FD_184526 | JGI IMG/M metagenome (GOLD analysis project Ga0208544, IMG submission 184526) | Aqueous microbial communities from the Delaware River and Bay under freshwater to marine salinity gradient to study organic matter... | ecosystem: Environmental > Aquatic > Marine > Coastal ... | reverse complement strand
GCGCGCTGAAGCACGCGCAACCGGGCGGAAGGAACCGCGCAGCGGGTGGACGACACGTGTCGGACACCTCCGAGGTGTCCGACACGTGCGGATCGAGCGGGTAACCCACCAGAACCGGAATTAAGACGTAAGAGGGCCATACTTCCCATCTATTTTGCCACTATAATATTCCAGCTGACCTAACCATTTCTGTAACTGTTCCACCTATGAACGCTTTATTTTATGATTGTGTATACCTCCTTAAAGAGGTTGCTAAATTCTTTGACATTACTTACGAAGAAGCCAATATTTGGATTTTTGTGATTATTCATCCACTGATAACAATCTTCTTCATCGTAACTACAATTCTCTTAACGCTTAAAATCAAAAAACTACGGCGTAGACTGTAAAGCCAGCCAGCTCCTCTCCAGAATAACCAACTTTATTTGGCTTCTGGAGAGGATCAGGCTTTTCTTTACACGGTCAGGGCAGGTAGCTCCACACGTATCGGATACCTCCGAGGTGTCCGATACGTGTAGGGCTTAATCCCTTCGACAGCTTCCGTGGCCAGGTAGGAAAGTCATCTTGCCAGAGCCCCCCAGGCGCATATCCTATCTAGTGGTTCAGGCGCGCTGAAGCGCACGCCCCACCGCGTGCGCGCTGAAGCACGCACCACCAGGCGGGCAGGAACCGCACCATATTGTCGTAGGCTCCAGCCTACGATACGGTATTACCCGGCCTCCTGGCCGGAAACAGTCCCTGGCCAAATTGTCCCGTCAGCTTCATGCGCCCTCAACATAAACGCCCGTGCCTCCATGATTAACTGCGGCCGGGCGGCCGCCTGATACTTCATCGCAGGCTGGAGCCAACGACGATTAGGTCGGGGTCTGGTCAGGACGCTCTTTTGCCCAGGCAAAAGCACAGGTTCGGGGAACCTTCCTTTCAGATCAGATCAGCGCACGCCAGGCGCATAGCCAGTGGTTCAGGCGCGCTGAAGCGCACGACCCACCGCGTGCGCGCTGAAGCACACACCACCATGCGCAAAGACTTCGCAGGGCTGAGTGGCACAGGTTGACCGGAATATACCGTGTAGCCCAGGGCGCCAGAGCACATCACTTTAATGTCGGCCTGGATCGACCGCAGGGTCTCGCCGCAGGCAGCCGGCAGGTCCAGCGCTGTTGGCGGCGTTGCAGGCAGCGGTCGATGGTGAGGTAGCGCAGTTGGGCGTGGAGGTTGCTGGGCATTGTTTTTTTGGAAAATATAGACTTTTTTTCAATGTGTGCAAATACACTGCGTACTACACCTTTAAATTTGTGACAGTTTGAAAAATTGGCCACCCTACTTCGTGGCCGCTTTAGCCTGACCACGAAAATTGTCAGAGAAGGTAGAAATTCAAATGGAGACTTGACGCTATCTCAATAAACAGAGCGAACCTGAAAAGTCAAACGATTAGGACAACTATAGATTTAAAAAACAAAAAATGGATGTGCAAAAAACCGACATGTTTATAATGTCAAACGGAAGATTCTTTGAAGGTCATCAAGTAAACATGATTAGAGAAAGACTACTTGTCCTTGATGATTCAAAATGGGCAATGTTATCTGCTACTCAATTCAAAGATCCAACAACAACTTTAATTGTTTCAATCTTAGCAGGAAGCTTAGGTATAGACAGGTTTATGATTGGCGACACAGGACTTGGGATTGGTAAACTTTTTACTTGTGGCGGTTTAGGAATCTGGACAATTATTGATTGGTTCATGATTCAAAAAGCAACAAGAGAAAGGAACATACATAAAATCCAACATTTTTTGTATTGACAACACTAAACAGGAACAAGCTGTACTCAATATTGCTTATAGCATGTGTGGCAGGGTATATTTGGCTTTATTTTAGCACAACATCGAACATAACTGAAAACAATTCAGTAGAAGTTTGCTTGATAAAGCATGTAACAAATATACCTTGCCCTTCCTGTGGTTCAACTCGTTCTGTAATTTTACTGACAAAGGGCAATTTCGTTGAAGCCTTAGGCTTAAATCCAATAGGCTATTTAGTAGCTCTTATCATGCTTGTAGCACCTATTTGGATTGTCGCGGACATGATATTTAGGGATAACTCACTATTCAAGTGTTATCAAAAAATTGAAAACCAACTTAAAAAGCCAAAGTATGCAATCCCTTTGATATTACTTGTCATTATCAATTGGATTTGGAATATCAAAAAAGGACTATGATACATGTAAAACAATTTAGTTACGAGCCTGGAGAACATGAAGCAGAGGCAGCCTCAAGCAGTTATTTGATGTCATTAATTGCAATTATAGTCGGTTTGCCGTTGCCAATAGTCAATTTAACAGCGACATTGATATTTTATTTAAGCAATAGAAAGTCTACTTACTTTGTTCGTTGGCATTGCACACAAGCTTTGCTTTCACAATTATCTTTGCTTTTCATAAATAGCTTTGGATTTTGGTGGACAATATCAATAATATTCACAAAAGAGACTATCACAAGTGAATATATTACCTACATAATTGCAGTAATAATTTTCAACTTTACAGAATTTATTGCAACTATTTACACTGCTATTCAGACAAGGAAGGGGATCCATGTAGAATGGTGGTTTTATGGTTTATTGACAAACTTAATTTGCAAATCAAATTCATAAAAAAAGCAATCATCCAAGATGGAAAGTGATGCCTTAGCGTAGACTGACTATTGCCATTTTCATTCACGGAGAGGCGAATATTGCTGTTGAGCCAGCGCTTGTTGTCTTCGTCGATATAGAAATAGGCCACATGGTTGTCAAAGGCAGTGGTTTGGGCATCTACTTCCGCAGTCCAGCCCGTGGGCGTAGGTGTCCCACTGCGCGCCGTCAAAACGGGCAATTACCACCAGGTCGCCAGCCAGGTACAGGTCGCCAGACTGGCTAAAGTACAGGTCGGCACCCAGGTAGGCGTGGATGTCGGTGTTTTCCGTCAGATTAGTCCATTCGCCATCGGCAAATTCATAGACGTCAAAGGAGGCCATGAAAACCGCTCCCGCAGCATTGATCTCAATATCCCAGGCTTCGAAGAACGACGCCCCCAGTGCTGCCTCATCGTAGTGCAGCGAGGTGGGGCCTTGCCAGCGAAACACCCCATCCGAAGTGGCCAGCCAGAAATCGCCATTGGTGACTATTCGTTTGGCTGGCGTGTGACGATCCCCGACGAGACGTGTCGGACACCTTCAAGGTGTCCGACACGTCTGATCCGCTACGATAACGAATTTATTTTGGCCCCTAAGGAATCACCAAAGCCTGCGTAGCCGACTGCCCATCCACGTGCAGCTGCAAAAAATACAAGCCTTTGGGCCAATCAGCGAGTAGCATGCTTTCCTGGAAATTGCCCGCCGGCAATTCACCGAAGTCCAGCTGGGTCATCAGTTGGCCCAGGGAATTGTACAGCAAGGCTTTTACTTTGGCGGTGGCCGGAAGCGTAAAAGCGAGCGTCGCATGTTGCGGAGCAGGGTTGGGGTAGATGGAGAAGTGGGTGGGTAGCCCGAGGTCTGAAAGCGTGGTGCTCGTGCTGCCCGTCGGGTAGGCGAACACCCCATACCCCCTACTGGCCCACCATAAATTGCCATTATCGTCGAACTTGATCTTGGACTCAATCGATGAAGATCGGTTGGGCACGTCCGCAATTAAAAGATCTTCCCATTCGCCGTTCAACAGGGTGGTCACGCCGTATTGGTGGGAAAAATAGACCTTGCCATTCGCGTCGCTGGCGATGGAGGAGGCATTGTAATTGGCGAACAAGTCGAAGTTGCCCGTAAATGGATTGCTGAAGGTGGTCCCGTCAAATTTGACCGCGCCGTATAAATAACCCGGTATCCAGGCGTTGCCATTGTGGTCAAAATGAAAATTGCCATTCACTTTACTAATCACGGGGTACTCAAGGTCCGAATAAGTGGTCCAAACGCCAGCGCTGGATACTTGGTGGATGAAAGTTCGCCCCTCGGGCTCCCACAGGTCACTTTCGGCGATCCACAAATTGTCGGCCGCATCTATGCCATGACCCGTAACGATAGCGGTGGATAGTGGCGAGTTGTCCGCATTATATTCACTTACGGCACCGTTGTCTAGGATATAAATGCTGGCAGAAGCGCTTGCATAAATTTTGCCTTGCGTATCCACCGCCAAACTTCTACAAGGCCCAAGGCCCATGAATGCCCAACCAGAGCTGGTGTAATGGTAAAGCCCACGGCTGGAAGCCAACCAAATGTCCTCAGCTGCCAACACGAGGATATCGTTGAAGCTTTCAAAAGGCAGGGTCGTTGTGGGCAGTGGCAGAAAAGACCAGTTGCCTTGCCCATCCAATTCCACAATATCATAGGCCGTAATAAAATACATAGCGCCATTGGCTCCTTTGTGCAGGTTGTAGGTATTGTTTGTTGCCAGGGTGTGCGGAGCGATCAGCGTAGACTGAATATGGCCGTTTTCATTCACCGAGAGGCGAATATTGTCATTGAGCCAGCGCTTGTTGTCTTCGTCGATGTAGAAATAGTCCGCATTGTTGTCAAATGCGCTGGTTTGGGCATCTACTTCCGCGGTCCAGACCTCGTCGGTGAGTTTGTAAATGCCATCCATCTGGGCATAAAAATATAAATCCCCGTTCGCATCTTCGGCGAATCCTTTGACGTGTGAACCGTGGGCGTAGGTGTCCCACTGCGTGCCGTCAAAACGGGCAATTACCGCCAGGTCGCCAGCCAGGTACAGGTCGCCAGACTGGCTAAAGTATAGGTCGGCACCCAGGTAGGGGTGGATGTCGGTGTTTTCCGTCAGATTAGCCCATTCGCCATCGGCAAATTCATAGACGTCAAAGGAGGCCATGAAAACCGCTCCCGCAGTACTGATCTCAATGTCCCAGGCTTCGAAGAACGACGCCCCCAGCACAGCCTCATCGTAGTGCAGCCAGGTTGGGCCTTGCCGGCGAAACACCCCATCCGAAGTGGCCAGCCAGAAATCGCCGTTGGGCGCAATTTCCAGGTCGTAGAGTTTCGTCCTTTGCGGATCGTAGGCGGGGTGGTCGGGGACCGTCACCTCCTGAAACCCGGTGCCATCAAACAGCGCCAGCACCACGTCGTAGGTGCCAATCCAGGCCGCCGTACCATTGGGCGCTTTCGTGATGGTTTGGATGTGGTTGTTGCTGAGCGTGGAATTGGCCTTGTTGAAAATTGTTTTTTCCAGCGTCGCTTTATTCATCACCACCAGCCCGGCATCAGTCGCCAGCCACAGTTCGGTGCCCGTATCCACCAGGTCGTTGATCTGCTGCTGGCTTTGGTACGAAACCCATTCCTGGGCATGGGTGGAACCGATGGATACGATCATTAACGCGAAAAAGAAGTTGGTCTTTAAAAGGCGCATAGCAATAGTTGTTTGCATCATTTTTAAATTAACACCAAACGAAATTCGAGGTAAAGGGCGAAGAACTAGTTTTAGCGATTTTTGCCTTTTCTCCCTTTAGGGTTGGGGTAAAAAAAGGCGAAAATTGCTGAAACGGTTTTTATGAGAAAGCCCTAATTCGAGGTGTTGGTCTCAAAACATACCCAAATCTAGGGCTATATTCTTGTTGTCTCAAGTAGAAAACTTATCATTAATAAGGTTTCTAAATGGTATTTTATACAGGTTATTCTATTTAAAAAGAATAATTTGGCCTGCCATTAATAAGAATTCAATTTTTATATAAATGAAAACAGCGTCCACCTTTTTATACGATTTAGTCCACACCCTGACCCAATCGGAAAAGCGTTACCTTAAAGTACAGGCGGGTGCGGGAGAAAAAGACTACCTCCACCTGCTGGACGCTTTGCTGGCGCAAAAGACATTTGATGAGCAGCAACTGGTGCAAGACCACCAAGGGGCCAATTTTGTCAGGCACCTGGCGGTCAACAAGCAATACCTCTATGCGTTATTACTCAACAAACTGACGCAGTTTGGCCAGCAAAAACTGGAAGACCAGGTCGTTGCTAAGCTGGCGGCCACGAACGTCCTGATCGAGAAAGGCCTGTATCGGGCGGCCTACCACGAATTGAGAAAAGGACAGCAAATAGCCACCCAGTACGAATTGTTCGAACTGCAAATGATGCTCTGTGGCCTGGAAAAGAAATTGCGCGCCCTGCAGCCCTTCAAAAAGCAGGATGATACCCACCTGGAGCAGCTTTTCAAGCGGGAGCTGGACAGCCTGGCGCAATTGAAAAACACCGTAGAATACGCGTACCTCGCCCAACAGGTGGTGCGGTTTCAAATGCAGTTCCAGAAAATCCAAAACGCCGCGCAGCACCAGCACCTCGCAGGCCTTACGCAGTCGGCCCAATTTCAGCACCTCCATTTAGCCACCAACTTCAAGAGCAAAATTTATTTTTACCAGGCCAATGCGACCTATCAGTTTGTGCAGGGCCAGGTGAAAAAAGCTTACGAAATCAATCGCGAATTCCTGGACCTGCTGGAAGCCAACCCGCACTTCTTGCGGCTTTATGCCGAACGCTATATCGCTACCCTGAATAATATGCTCATCGACAGCTTGGTCATCGGAGACTACGAGGTGCTGAAAGAAGGCATCAGCCGCCTGGTGATGACGCTGCAGCGACCGGAATTCAAATCCATCAAAAACATCGCCGCGCGGGTTTTCCGGCAGCGGTACCTGCTGCTCATCAACTGGAGCCTCAGCCAAAGGGATTTTGCCAAAGCTCTGGCGTGGATCCCGAAGATAGAAGAAGGACTGGCGCAGTTTGGCAAGAAAATAGAGAAGCACCACCGCATCACGTTTTATTACCTGATCGCCTATTTGCTTTTTCTCAACCGCCAGTACGACCGGGCACTCAAATGGAACAACCTCATCCTCGATGACCCGAAAGAAGATGCCGTCAAAGAGATTTTCTACTTTGCCAGAATACTGAATTTACTCCTCCACTACGAGCTGGGCAACCATGCGCTCCTGGAATCGCTCCTGGCCTCCACCCCCAAATACCTGAAAGCCAGAAGACCCATCTACGCCACCGAAAAGGCGCTGTTCCGCTACCTCGGCAAGCTCCTCCACCACCCCGACAAAGCCGAAAAGCAAAAACTGATGGCCGACTTTAAAGCCGAAATGGACGAACGCTTTCAGCAGCCGGCGGAAAAGCGGGTCTTTAATTATTTGGATTTGCGGTTGTGGGTTTGATTGATTTTATCTGAAGATGTACCATCATTTTTCCCACCAGGGTTTTCCGGCCAACAGGCTTAAAACCTAATTTTAAATACAATTTTTTCGCAGCCGGATTATCTTCATCTACCAGCAATCCCAGGGTCTGTTGTTGCTCAAGGGTGTATTTGTTGATAACGAATTGCAACAGTTCTGTTCCTATTCCTTTCCCTTGTTGCGGAATACTTACCCCGAAGGAGTCAATATAATATTCGCCTGGTTGCGTCTCTTTTTCTGGATTAAAATTTTCGTTGAAGTGTGTCCGTATATGCTGCAGCACCGGCGCTCGCAGCAGGTCTGATTTAGCGCCATCATAGAGGTTAATCGATCCGAGAATTTCATCGTCTTTTTCAGCTACCAAACAATTTTGAAAGGAATATAGGTTGTTTTCACGCTTCACGAAGTATCCCAAACACGCCTTTGCTTTTTCTTGATTTTTTACTCCTATAAACTCGTACAGGATGTCCTCCATAGCCAGAAACAGCTGTTCTGAAATGGCTGGGGCATCTTCTTTGGTGGCTGTTCTTATGTTCATTTAGCAAAATTAATTTTAATCCCGATAGCTGTTCCGTAACCACACCGCTTTTAGAACCCATCCCCCGCCCACGCTTTTTAGCGTGGGAGGCGTGATACACGCATTCGCAAGGTTTTAACCGTTGGGAATAGCCGGCCATCAGCCATTATAAAAAGTCGACTAGCCGTAATTTTTCGCCTTTGGGGCAATAGTTTTGGACTTGTTGCAAGTTAACTGCCAGCGTTGAATTTACTGATGTTCCCCCAAAAAAAATACCCGCCACCACCCAACCCAACCCTTGGTTTGCGCCGTCTTATTCGTAAGTAGCTTGTATTGTCAGTCCAATGTCAAAAAAAGTTATATTAAGTAACGGTTTGTACTTAAACCACCAGTAGTTTTACCGTTATCTTTCCAACACTTTTGGCGCCGCTACCTATTTATCTAAACCTATTCACGATGAAAATTTTCACCCCAGTCCTTGCCTTCCCCCTCTTCCTAATGCTCCTGCTGACCTCCTGTATCAGCGATCAGGTGGAGGTGGTGTCGGTCTATTATTCCGAAACAGAACTGCAGGCGCTCCAGCAGTTTTTGGATCTCCCTGCCGAACGCGATAAGTACACGGTCGTCCTGGCCGATCACCTGGCGAACTCCAGCAGTTTTGCGCCATTCATCAACGATGCCAAGGCCACCCTGGGCCGCGTGCTCTTCTACGACACCCAACTGTCGCGCACCGGCGAAACATCCTGTGCGAGTTGCCACAAACAAGCCCTGGCTTTCTCCGACGACAAAGCCTTCAGCACCGGGATCAACGGCCAGCAAACCGAGCGCAACTCCCTTTCCCTGGCGGCGGTCGCCAACTTCGCTTCGTCCTACGACAGTGGTGGCCCTGACTTTGGCCCTCCCAACGGTTTCGGGCGCATCGGCTTCTTCTGGGACGAACGCGCGGGCAGCATCTCCGAGCAGAGTAGCCTCACCATCGAGAACGATATCGAAATGGGCATGGACATCAACGAACTGCCCGGCAAGCTGGCCCAAAACGAATACTACAAGATTCTCTTCCGCAAAGCCTACGGCGACGAGGTGGTCACCACCCAACGCCTGCTCGAGGCCATCCAGGAGTTTGTCAATTCGTTTGTCGCTACCCAGTCGCGCTTTGACGAAGGCCTCAACGTGACCCGCCAACTGGAGCAGGACTTCCCCAATTTCTCGGCCCTGGAGAACCGCGGCAAAGCCTTGTTCATCGAAAATTGCAGCACCTGCCACGCGGCCGACATGAGTACCCCCATGGGTGTAAATATGGCCAGCAATGGCCTGGAGCGCGAGTACACCGACCTGGGGCTGGGTGGACTGACCCAAAACCCCGCGGATTTCGGCATCTTCAAGGTGCCCTTCCTGCGCAATGTCGCCCTCACGGCGCCCTACATGCACGACGGCCGCTTTGCTACCCTGGAAGCCGTCGTCGACCACTACAGCAGCGGTATCCAGGCCAACGACAACCTGTCGGAGCAGCTGCGCTTCCCCGACGGGAGCCCCCGCCGCTTCAACTTTTCGGCCCAGGATAAGGCCGCCCTCGTAGCTTTCCTACACACCGTCACCGACGAGCAATTTATCGCCGAATCCCGCTTTTCCGATCCTTTCCGGTAGGTGACGAGGCACCGCGATTTTTTGCCACCAAGGCTCCAAGAGCACCAAAATTTATAGCCACAAAAGCACAGCAGGCACAAAATTTTCACAAAATAATTTTAGTGGGATTTTGTGTCTGCTGTGTTTCTGTGGCTACCATCCTCCTTTTTAGTGAAATTTAGTGTCCTTGGTGTTTTTGTGGCTATTCTATTCTAAAATTACAACACCTGCTTCCAGTAGATATACAGTTTGTTGTTCTTGCCATCGGGCAGGCTGTTGGCCAGTTTGGCCAGGTGGGCGGTCACGCTGGCTTCGTAGCGGGTGCGTTCCCCGCTGATCCACTCGAGGTCGGTACTAGGGGCCTCCGACCGGCGGGCGGCATTGAACGTTGCGACCAACAGGTCGCCCCAGGTATCCAGGCCCGCCAACTGCGAATTGAGCAGGTACAGCTTCACGGCCTGCTCTTCGCCGGCAGCTGCCGTGGCGCGGTCCAGCAGGGTCAGGGCCCGGACGACGGAAGGAGCGCCATCCGCTTCGCTGGTCGCAAACTGCTGGTAACTATTTTTCAGCTGTTGGTAAATCGCCGCTTGCTCCGCCGGATTAGTCGTGGCGAGGAGGGTTTTGCCCAGTTCAATTGCTTTTTCCAGGGCACCATAGGCCAGGTCCAGGTTGATGAGCCCGGGCAGCGCTTGCATCATCGCCAGGTCGCGGCGATCATTTTCATCGCCCTTGTCTTCCTCTAGCAACGGTTCGGCCTTGCTGGCCGTCGTTTTAGCGGCGGCGTACTTCTCCTGGCGCCAGAAGATCAGCGCCTGAATGGCGTAAGTATTGTCCAGTACGTTCAGCTTTCGGAGCTGGGCTTCCCCTTTGAGGGCCGTCGCCGCCGCCTTGCTGGCCTCTTCGTAACACTTTTCGGCGGTCAGCCGGGGATCTATTGCCCCGGTCGCCGGATACAGCTGATCCAGGTTGACAAAGTTAGCGGGCAGCGTAGCAGCTACCTCCCGGTAGCGCTCCCGCATCTCCAGTTCGGCGCCCTGGCTAAAGGTCACCAATGATTTCTGGTACGCTGCCGGCGCCTTGCAACTGCTCATTGCACCCAGCAGCAGCACGAACAGCAGCATGGAAAGAATGTGTTGATTTTTCATAAGTTCTTGTTTTTTATATTTTTCTTAATTTCCGATTTCCCACCTCCGACTTCGAGCCTCTTTCCTCCTCCGGCACGCCCGGGCGTGCCACCTCCTCTAAAGGAGGACTTTTGACTGTCTTTAATTTGGGGAATGGTCACCCTCTGGAACCGCGAAAAAATCGAGCTGCCCGAAGACGGAGCAAGGTCAAAAGTCCCCCTTTGGAGGGGGAGAAGGGGGAGGACTTTTGAGTTTCACACGGCCATTTCCGACCTCCCGATTTCGCCCGCTTTTACACGTGCCCAACTTTTACACGTCTTCAGCGTTGCCTGCCACGTCTTCAGCGTTGCCTGCCACGTCTTCAGCATTGCCTGCCACGTCTTCAGCGTTGCCTGCCACGTCTTCAGCGTGGGCCATTTCCGATTTCCCACCTCCCACTTCGAGCGCCTCCCCTTTTACGCCTCCCCAATCTTCCCCAACAGCTCCTCCAGCGAAAAGGCCAGGTTGTTGTTGATCCGTTGGATGGCCTCCCCAATGGGTTGGCGGATAGCGTCTACGGTTTGCTGATCAGCGGGCCCTACGGCCAGGCGGAGCAGGTAGTGGCTGAGCAGGGTGCGCAGGGTTTCGGCGTTCGTCAGGGTCCAGGAGCCAGCGGTTCCGTGTTGGGTATCGTACAATTCCACCAGCAAGCTACCCAGGGCATATTCCAGTACCAGTTGTTGTCGGCCGCCGGCGGCGGTGACGATATGGAGGACGAGGGCCTGGCGTTGCCCCACCGCATCCAGGCCCGCCTGAATCAGCAAGCTGAAGGTTTCGAAGGGCAGGGGCTGGTCGGACCGCAGTTCACCCAGCGCCGTGTAGATGGCTTGCAGGGTCACCTGGATCAGTTTGTTGGGGCCTGCCCAGTCGGGTCGGGCTACGATGCGTTCCAACACCTTTTCGACCACCACGAGGAGTTGGCCGTCGGTCAGCTGGGGTCGCCACCGGCCGTTGGTTTTTTGGGTCGAAAGCTGGGTGAGCAGATCCTGGAGGGCCAGGACCACCAGAAAGCTGGCCTTGCCGGGTGCCGTATGCACCAGCAACTGGGCGTTCCGGGCCGTGGCTTCCAGGCTCAGGCGCACCAGTTCTGCCAGGATATGGCTGTCTTTAAAGCTGGACGCGTTCAGGGCGCTGGCTACGCCGGCTACTATTTCGCCGAGGGCCTTGTCTTTGCTGATGAGGGTGGGGTGGGTGGCCAGGGCGTCCAGGGCGGCGTCCAGCAGGGAATTGGCGAGCCGGCGGTTGAAGCCACCCGCGTCGTCCAGTTGCAGACCGGAGGCAAGGATGAGGTCCACCAGCTGCAGCCCCCGGTGGTCGGGATGGCGGCTGATGATGACGTCCAGCACGTAGTCCAACAGGTCGGTCAGCAGGGTGTAGCGGTCACCCGTCGTGGTGCGCTGCCGGTCGAAGGTGAAAGCGAAAACCAGACTCAGCGCCTGCTGCAGCACCGCTTTTTCCGGCTCCCCGGCGGACCACTTTATTTTTTGCAACACCAATTCGTTGGTGGCTACCGTCCGCAGGTTGAGTTCCAGCAATTGCAGGAAGGAATGGGCGCTTAAGCGTTCGTCGCGGGGGATGTTGGCCAGCCCATCCACGGTGGCGCGCACCACGGCGGCCAGGAGGGGCTTTCCGCCCACTTCGCGCGTCACCCAGTCGGGGCTACTGACCACCTTGTCCAGCAGCTCTTCAGTCACGGTGAGCAGCTGCGACTTGCTCAGGTGTGGCCGCCAGTTGCCTGCGTCAACGGGTTGCGAAAGTTCCTGCAGGATCAGTTGCACCGTCTGGATGAGCAGGCCCTGGGCCTCCCGCGCCTGGTGGGGGGAATGGTCATCGTCCGCCTCGTTTTGCCAGAAGAGGTGCAGGTTTTTTCCCGTATTTTCGAGCACCAGGCGCACGAGTTCCGGGAACAGGTCGGGGCGCCGGAAATTGTAGTCCTTCAGGGCGCTGCTCACGCCGGTGACCACTTCCTGGAAACCGTTGTTGTGGTGGATCAGCTGCGGGTGTTCGGCCAGTACCGTGAAGCTGCTGCGCAGCAGGCGGTCCAGGGTCTCCGCGTTCAGGCCCGCCTTGATCTGGAGCTGGTCGGGGTCTTTCAGGATGGCATCGAGCAAGACCGTACTGGTGGCGGTGATCAGGGCACTCGCGCCGCTGTTGGTTTTAAAAAACTGACCCGGCGCAGCAAAGACGTAGTGGCCGGAATTGGCAATGGTGCTGCGGAGCAGAAAGCGACCCCAGTTGATGGCTTCGTCCTGGTGGTCGTCGTCGGCGATCTCCAGGAGGCGGGTATTCAGGTCCTGAGCAATACCGCTACCGGCAGCCTGCACAAACGACTGGATCTTGGGGTCATTGATCAGGTGGTTGCTAAAGTCGGTGAGGGTTTCGGCGGCCGCAATGAAGAGTTGGGGCACGATCTTGCGCGACTGGGCTTGTAGCCGGGCATTGTCGCTGAGGGGCAGGTCGTCAAAGGCGCGGAGGAAATGTTGGAGCGTCCGCCCCGTTGCCGATTGCTGGTTGAGCGCACCCGGAATCTTGTTGAAATAGTCGATGCCGATTTCCACAATCGTGCCCGCCACCAATTGCAGGGGGCTGGTGTGTTTGGCGCCCGCGTAGGTATACTGGCGGATGCTCAGCAAGGCGACCAGCTCGTCGGAGTTGATGCGGTTGTCGTTGAGCCCGTCCTTAAAATCCGGGTTGGCTTCCTGTGCCTGCAAGGCGCTCAGGCTCACAAAGCTTTCGACGTATTTTTCCAGTTCTTCGTCCGTGGGGAAGTCCGCGCCCGCAGCGCTTTTAAAACGCTGATGAATAGCTTGTAAGCGTTCCATCCTGGCAATAAACCGGGCGCCGCCGTCCGCTTCTTCGCTGTCGAAAAAACGTTGGGCGGTAAACGCGTTGGGGGTGCCACTGAATTTTGGCAAAGGCAGAACGATCGCCTTGGAACTGAGGCTGAGGGAATAAGCCCGTTGGGCATTGCGACCCAGGCGAATAGCGGAGTTGATGGCGAAAATAATCGCCTCGGCAGTCATAGCCATGTGTCAGGGTGTATTTAGGTTGTTAAAACGTGCGCCATCCGGGTTGCGGCCAGGATGCTGGCTTAAATTTAACAATAAAAATTAGCATCCTTACCTAAACCGAGCCTCATTAATCCAGGTATAAGTGGCCGGGGCGTGTCTTCACAAGCCGTATTCTTCCCGGGTCAGACCGAAAAGCATCACGTCGCTGAGCACGCCCGAGTCTTTGCGGTATTCGTGGCGCAGGTCGCCTTCGCGGCGGAAGCCCACCTTGCGGGCGAGGCGCTGGCTGGAGTAGTTGTCGATGAGGGTCTTCAGACTCAGTTTGTTGAGTTGGAGTTGCTTGAACGCAAACTGTACCATGCGGGCCAGTACTTCGGTCATGATGCCTTTCCCGGCGTGATCCTGGTGGAGGAAATAGCTGATCTCGGCGCGCGGGGTTTGCCAGTCGATGTGGCGAAAATTCACGAAACCGATCAGGTCGGCTTCCGTGTTGCGCCAGATAAAGAAGGTGTATTCCTCCTGCAATAACCACATGGCCAGGCGGCGGCGGACAAATTCCTCGCCAGACGCTTCGTCCTTCACGGCTTCGCTGAGTACGGGGAAATGGTCTTCCAGGTAACTGTTGTTTTCCTGGATCAGTTTGTAGAAGACCGCACCATCACCTTCCCGGCAACGGCGAATGACGGTGCGGGAAGTGAGGATAGCGGTATCAATATGAAAAAGTTCCGGGCGCATGGTCAGTGGGCTTGAAGGGGCAGTTGTTGGAAGATTTTATGTAAAAATACCTGCGTAATCAGATAGGTAGGCGCTACCCCGTCGAGCCCCAGGCTGCCGCTGGCCAGGGTGGAACCTGTTTCCAGGGGGTTGTCGGATGCGTAGTAGGCATAGCGCAGGACAACTTCCGGGCTGATGCTGTGGCGGATCTTGCTGGCCGATTGAATGGCTTTCTGGTAATGTGCGCCTTCCATTTCCAGGCCAATGGCCCGCCACGACGATTTGAGGAAGTAGCGCAGGACATCGCGATTCTGGAGGCTGGTGCCCAGCACGGTGATCATGGGGCCGGTGCAGACTTGTAAGCCGAGGTCATTGGCCAGGTCGGCAGTCGTCAGGTCGTTGTGGAAAGGGTAATTGTCGGCTGTCCCCTCAAAGACGTGTGCTGTAGGAACCATAATGTCTCCTTTATCACCCCGCAGGATGCCGGCTTTGCCCATAATGTTGATGGACTGTACGGGTAGGTTTTTGCGGTCAGCGACCAGCTCGTGGGGCCGCAGGAGTTCGTCGAGGGTTTCGTAGGCTTGTTCGCCAAAGGCATAATCCATGACGATCAGGACGGGAATTTGTGCGGCGTCTGCTGGTGCGGTCCAGTCGTAACGGCGGGGTACCTGCTTGATTTTGGCCAGGTCGAACAACTGTACCGATACATTGGTGCCACTGGTGTCATCCAGTTGGCGCATACCGTGCAGGCTGGCGTAGCGACTGACTTTTTGCCGCAGTTCGCCGTTTTCGGGCATACTCAGCAGGGGGAACAGTTCCTCGTGCGTTTTTTTAGGCAACAACTTTTGCAGGGCAGCCTCGGCGTAGAGGGAGTTCATCACGCTGTGGAGGTTGGCGCTGATGATGTGGAGCGGCCGGCCTTCCAGCTTGTTGTCGTAGATGGCTTGCTTGATGGCCTGCGCCCAGTGCTCGCCGTGCAGGTGGTGGCCGATCATTTCCCGCAGGGTGCTGGAAAAGCTGATCTCCCGGTCGTTTTTATCCCGTGCTTCTTCGCTGGAGAGCCGCCCCAGCCAGTAGGTGATGTGAAAGATGCTGTTGACGTTGTTGTCTTCGGCAAAGCGGCGGCAGGCCTCCACCGTTTCCTGGTAGGTGCGCCCCAGCAGGGTGCTCAGGTAGGTGTAGGCTACTTCCCGGTCGAATTCTTCGCCAGCGGCTTCCCGGCGCACAATTTCCTCCAGCATGCGCCATTCGCGCCGCTTTTCGGCCCGGTTGTTTTCGCTATTGCGCCGAATTTTCTCCGACTCAATGTACATAAAGGTGAGGTGGGTGAGGATGTCGTAAATATCACTGCGGCCCCGCGTCATTTCAATGTACATCTCCTCCTGGTCGATGCGGTAAGCGTTGCGCCGCCGCTTGGGCGGAATAATGGGCTGGAAGGTCGCATTTTCGTACCCTTCGCGGGAAATGAGCTTGATGTAGCGGCATTCTTCGATGCCTTTAGGCAGCCGTTGGAAAATGTACAGCAGCCCATTGAGTTCTACCCGTTCGGGTTCGTTGATGCTGCCGTAAATTTCGGGCCGCAACTCCGTCAGTGCCTCGATCATCGCTTCTCCGGAAACACCCAGTGGCTTGTAGCTGCCCCTGATGAGCAGGTGGCGCATGGCGATGTACAAGCGCTCAATGGCTGTCCGGCTGATTTGGGCGCGGGAACGGTGGAGCAGGTTCAAGGGCATAGGAAGTTTTTTGACGAATGAGCGATGGTTACAAAGTAGGGCTGGCTTCCGGAAGCTATTAGCGGTGGTTAGTTATTAAATGACCGGACAACCCAAATAGTTTTCCCAAAAGTGCGAACAAAGTTAGCAAAAGGTTGGGATACCTGTACCGGGGCAAAATCAGCTGATTATGAACAGCTGACCTGGAATGCCAACAGAAAAGGAGGAAAAACGCAAGATTTGTTAAACACCGGCAATAGAAAGGTGAAAAATTTTGCGAAAGACATCCCCGGCAATAGGATTGCTCCACATTTTTTATAACTTTCAACCTTTGTTTGGAAAACAGCTGTTAGCGGCTGTTTTTACACCCAAAAAAGGAACGGAACGCTGTTGTATTGAAAAAAAACACTTTTTATTATTATGATGAAGATAATCAGCCTTATTCTGGGAGGAGGAGCCGGTAGCCGCTTATTTCCACTTACCGAACAAAGATCGAAGCCCGCCGTACCCATTGGTGGGAAATACCGGTTGATTGATATTCCAATCTCCAATTGCCTGAATTCAGGCATTCGACGGATGTTCGTGCTCACCCAGTACAACAGTGCTTCGCTCAACCAGCACGTCAAAAACACCTATATTTTTGATTCCTTCAGCCATGGCTTTGTCGATATTTTGGCAGCAGAGCAGACCCTGAACAGCAACGAATGGTTCCAGGGTACAGCCGACGCCGTGCGCCAGAGTATGCACCACCTGCGCAACCATGATCACGACTACGTGATGATCCTCTCCGGTGACCAGCTCTATCAGATGGACCTCAAGGGGTTTGCAGAGTACCACGTCGCCCAAAATGCGGACCTGACCATCGCCACCATTCCCGTGACGGACAAGGACGCATCCGGTTTTGGTATTCTCAAGCAGAACGACAAGGAGATGATCGAAAGTTTTGTCGAGAAACCTTCTAAAGATATGTTGTCGGAGTGGACGTCGCCGGTAGCCGACCAGTACGCCAAACAAGGCAAACACTGGCTCGCCTCCATGGGCATCTATATTTTTTCGCGCACTTTCCTGGAGCGTTTATTTGACGAAAATCCGGATGCGACCGATTTTGGCAAGGAAATCATACCCTACGCCATCAACAATGCCTTCCGGGTAGCGAGTTTCTCCTACGGCGGCTACTGGGAAGATATTGGAACCATCCGCTCGTTCTTCGATGCGAATATCGCCCTGACCGAGCCCGTTCCTGCTTTTAATATGTTCGACAACGAGGATCGCATTTATACGCGTCCGCGGATGCTGGCGCCTTCCAAGGTTTTCGGTACCTTCTTCAACCAGTCGATCATTGCGGAAGGGTGTATTATCCACGCCCGCCAAATCGACCATGCCATTATCGGCCTGCGTTCCCGCATTGGTGTCGGCACGGAGGTGTCCAACACCATTGTGATGGGCAATGACTATTACGAAACGATCAAGGAACTGGAAGACCTCAATGGGAAACCAGCCATGGGTATTGGGGAGAATTGCTACATCCGCAATGCTATTCTCGACAAGGACTGCCGCATCGGTAACAATGTGCGTATCCATGGCAGCGCTGCCCTGGAAGAGTTTTCGACCGATACTTACGTGATCAAGGATGGCATCATTGTGGTCAAGAAAGGGGCCGTCATTGCCGACGGAACCAAGATTGGCTTACTGAGCTAAGCTAACTCGCTAAAATAAAAAGCGGGTCAATTGCACAATGGTGTAATTGACCCGCTTTTTTGTGTACCTGCCCGCAGGAAGGTGGCCAAAAACTTAGGCGCCCAAATAATGCTTGAGCAACTTGCTGCGATTCGCCGACCGCAACTTGTTGATGGCTTTGTCTTTAATCTGGCGAACCCGCTCGCGGGTCAGGCCAAATTTGTCGCCAATGTCTTCCAGCGACATGGGGTGCTCAACGCCAATACCGAAGTACAATTTGATCACGTCACACTGCCGTTCGGTCAGGGTCGACAGGGAGCGTTCGATCTCCCGCCGCAGGGATTCCCGGTATTCCAGGGCTGCATCCGTATCGGGGGTAGCCGTGTTTTCCAGTACGTCGAGCAAGCTATTGTCTTCGCCTTCCACAAAAGGAGCGTCCATGGATACGTGCCGGGCGGCTACGCCGAGGGTCGTCTCCACTTCTTCGGTAGGAATCTCCAACTGCTCGGCGAGTTCTTCGGGCGACGGTTCGCGCTCAAACTCCTGTTCCAATTCCGAAAACGCCTTGTTGATTTTATTTAAAGAGCCTACTTTATTCAGCGGCAAGCGCACAATGCGCGACTGCTCGGCCAGGGCTTGTAGGATCGACTGGCGGATCCACCACACGGCGTAGGAGATAAATTTGAATCCGCGGGTTTCGTCAAACCGTTGGGCGGCTTTGATGAGACCTAAATTGCCTTCGTTGATCAAATCGCTCAAGGAAAGCCCCTGGTTTTGGTATTGTTTTGCCACCGAAACGACGAAACGTAAGTTGGCTTTGGTCAATTTTTCCAACGCTGCCTGATCACCTTGTTTGATCCGCTTGGCCAGTTCAACCTCCTCTTCCGGAGTCAAAAGGTCCACTTTGCCAATTTCCTGCAAGTATTTCTCCAGAGATTGGCTCTCGCGGTTCGTTATTGATTTTGTGATCTTTAGTTGTCTCATCTATTTAACCTCGTTTATTGTCTTTTTGGAAAATAAAAAACCCGCCTTGTACACTTAACAAGTCGGATTTAATAGGGTATTAAACTATTCAGCCGGCAAAATATCCAAGAACCAAAGTAGAGGGGAGGATATTTTTGGGTTTACCATTGCTTGCTGCTGATTTATTATCAAATAAATAATAAGAATGCAAAAATACGCTCAAAACCGCTATTTGTCAAGCGTCCAGCATTTTTTATTACCTGTAAGTGTTTAACAATTTGGTTTTAGGAATAGTTGTGCTATTTATTATTATTCAAGAATTTCCACATATACTGTTTAAAGATTTGGAAAAGCGAATGGATTCTCTTTTATTGTGCGAGGCATTAATTGAACCAGCCAGCAAAGATTTGCCGTGGTAACCGCCTCTATTTAATTCAAGCCCTGACGTATGAACCGAGTAAAATTTACGGTTGAATTTATTTTCCGTGCTTCGCCGGGCATTTTGTACAATTTCTTGTCTACTCCGGCTTGTCTAACTCGCTGGTTTTGTGATGAAGTAGACATCAATGACCGGGAGTTTACCTTCTTCTGGAGTGGTGCTGCCGAAACCGCTGAATTGATCGAAGACATTGAAAACGAACTGCTCCGTTTCCATTGGGAAGAAGCGGAGGATGAGAAAGAATACCTGGAGTTTAAGCTCTACAAGTCGCCGGTAACCGACGAAACGGTTTTGGAGGTCACCGACTACTGTGACGAAGACGACCTGACCGATCAACGCCAGTTGTGGATGTCGCAAATTGAGCGGTTGCGCCAGGAAACGGGCGGCTAGGATCGTCCTTTTGTCTCCGCACCATCATTTTCTTTAAGCTACCCGCGCCAGGCGGTGTGGCATTCCTTAGACACCCCCTTTTTACGACTTACCTGCTGACCACCTGTTTCGGGTGGTAGCGGGTATTACCGCACCAGTTCCGGAAACCGCTGCCAATCTGCTTCCTGGGGCAAGCGCAGGGGTTCCTGCTGTCCCGACCATTTAAAAATCGAGAGGAGTTCACCCTGGACCTCCAGCCGGATGGTCGTGAATTCGCCTTTGGCGGGCACCATGCCCAGGGGGGGCTCCAGCAGAATGGTGCCGGGTTGCAGCACCACCACTTTCTTTTCCCCACTACTCATCCGCGTGCCGTTGCGGGTGTCGACCCGCTCCCAACGCAGCATCACTTCGGCTGCGGAAGGGTGGTCAGAGATGATCGCCAACTCCGGCGACCGGGCGTCTCCTACGGCAGCGGCCACAATAGGCGCATAGAGGTTGGCCAGCTCCTGGAAAAGCACCTTGGGCCGCCCATAGTAGTCGATGGCCGACCACGACGGTGCCGGCCAGCAGTCGTTCAGTTGCCAGAAAGTCGTACCCATACAGTAGCCCCACCGCAGGCGGTGCGAGAGGATGGCCCGTCGGATGCCTTCGTATTGTACCATCTGCGACTGGTAGACGAAGTCGGGGAAGTTCGTTGCGGGCTGGCCGTACTTTTTGGTAAATTTCCCAATCAGGCCATTGCCAATGTAGCTCTTCTGGTGGTGGGCCATCACGGGGCTATCCAACGACCACTCGCTGCTGTCGGCAAAGCTGGCGATGGTCTCCATATCGGGAAAAGACTGGAAGCCATATTCGTTCATGTAGCGGCCGACGGTGGTTTCGTAGCCGGAAAAATCATCGGGCCCGTGCCATACCCCCCAATAGTGGAGGCTGCCACGGCCCATATCCGCAGCTTTGTGCCAGGAACTGGTGGGGGTGGTGTGGGAATAGGGCCGGTCGGGATCTTCCTCGGCCAGAATACCGGGGATCAGGTTCTGAAAAAGATCGTCGTAACTCTGGAACATGGCATCGTTGTTTTTGCCATGGATGCCGTATTTCAATTGCCAGCCCCAGTTTTTCATCGCGAGGAATACCTCGTTGTTGCCACACCATTGGATAATCGAGGGGTGGTTGCGCAGGCGCCGGATATTTTCGCGCACTTCGGCCACGACATTGTCGGCAAACGCGGGAAAAGAAGGGTAGGCAGCACAGGCAAACATGAAGTCTTGCCAAACCATCAGACCCAGTGAATCGCACTGGTCGTAGAAGTGTTCGTCTTCGTAAATACCACCTCCCCAGACCCGCACCAGGTTGAAATGAGCGGCCTGGCATTGCTGCAGCAGGGTGGTCTTTTGCTCGGGCGTGATCCGCGTAAGCACCGCATCCTGCGGGATATAGCTGGCGCCTTTGGTGAAGATGGCCCGCCCGTTGATCTTGAAGAAAAAGCTGATGCCGTAGGCGTCGTCCTGCTGCACGAGCTCCACGGTGCGCAGGCCGATCTTGCGCTCGTGGGTGGCGATCAGCTCGCCGTCGCGCCAGAGTTCGCACACCAGGTGGTAGCGGTAGGCTTCTCCGTGGCCGTTGGGCCACCAGCGGCGTGGGCGGTCAATCGTGAAGTCGAAATTTACCACCTGCTCGTCGGCCATGAGGGGGCGCTTGGCGTAAAACTGGCCATTCTCCACCCCGCGCACCCGCAATTCGTACTGGCCGGGGGTCGTGCGGTTCAGTTGTACGGCTACCCGAACCTTGGCTACTTCCGGCGTGATGGATGCTGTATAGTATTGTACATCCTCGATGCAGGCGTGCTCCCAGCTTTCCAAAAATACCGGCCGCCAGATGCCTATGGTAACCAGGCGCAGGCCCCAGTCCCAACCAAACTGAAACTGGGCCTTGCGGGCAAAGTTGGCCAGGCGGGGTTCGCCGGTGTCATTGACCGAAGTTTTGTGGAGGGGGTAGGGGAAGGCCTCGATTTCTGCCCGCAAAGCCTGCAGCGGTGCCGTAAAAGCAACCCGCAGCTGGTTGGTGCCCGCCCGCAGCAGCGCCGTGACGGGCACTTGCCAGGAACGGAACATGTTGTCCGCCGTCAGGATGAGGGAATCATTGAGGTACACCTGGGCGTAGGTGTCCAGGCCCCGGAAATCCAGCTGGTAAGTGCGGTTGCTGTCCAACGTGGGGACTTCCCAATCGAGGAGGTATTCCCAGTTCCGTTCACCCACCCACTGGGCCTGGTCTTCGTTGGTGCCGTAGTAGGGGTCGGGCAGCAGGCCGCTGCGAATCAGTTCTTCCTGTACCATACCCGGCACCTTGGTGGGGATAGCGTGGGCTTCGGGAAATTCCTGGGCCCGCAGCTGCCAGTTCTGGTCCAGTGCTATACGTTCGTAGTTTTGTGCCATCGTTGGGGTTGCTGCTAATGCTGACAAAAAGAGCAGGCCAAGCTGCCCCGCCCATTTTAAGAACCGTGTTTTCATGCGGTAATATAGGAAGAGGTTATTTTATTTACCTTTGCTCCGCAAAAATATTATAAAAATCAATCCTTCAACTTAGGTAAAATATGGCAAATCAGCTACTAGCCGGCAAACGCGGCATTATCTCCGGTGCACTAGATGAACAATCCATCGCTTGGAAGGTGGCCGAACGCTGTGTAGAAGAAGGCGCCCAGATCGTTCTGACCAACGCTCCCGTCGCCATGCGTTTCGGTGAAATCAACAAATTGAGCGAAAAGCTCGGCGCGGAAATCATCCCTGCCGATGCCACCAGTATGGAAGACCTGGACAACCTGGTCACCAAAAGCCAGGATATCCTGGGCGGTAAGCTCGACTTCGTGCTGCACTCCATCGGCATGTCGGTCAACGTACGCAAGAACCGACCCTACACCGATCTCAAGCACGACTGGATGCTGAAAACGTTTGACGTCTCAGCCATCTCTTTCCACAAAATGATGCAGGTGCTCTGGCAGCAGGATGCCATGAACGACTGGGGATCCATCCTGGCCCTGAGCTACATCGCCGCTCAGCGCACCTTCCCCGACTACAGCGAAATGGCCGAAAGCAAGGCCCTGCTCGAAAGCTTCGCCCGCAGTTTCGGCTACCACTTTGGCGAACGCAACAAGGTGCGCGTGAACACCATCAGCCAGTCGCCCACCATGACCACCGCTGGCCAGGGCGTGAAAGGATTTACCGAATTCTTTAACTACGCCGACAAAATGTCGCCCCTCGGCAACGCAACCGCCGGCGCCTGTGCCGACTACTGCGTGCAGCTCTTCAGCGACCTCAGCCGCTACGTGACCATGCAGAACCTCTTCCACGACGGCGGGTTCTCCAGCATGGGCATGAATCCTAAGTTGTTGGAGGGGTAAAATACGTGTCGGACACCTCCAAGGTGTCCGACACGTATTTTAGGTTTTGGAGGGGTGGATACGTGTCGGACACCTCGAAGGTGTCCGAGACGTATCGGACCCATCGTACAAGTTTTAGTGCAATTTAAGCCCTTTATTTGATTTTCACAAAGGCAACCGGGCTGAAAACCGTCGCTACGCCAGCCTTCCTTTGCCTTGCCACACCGCCTGCTTAACCAACTGTTTTGGTTAAGCACCCCTGCCATTTTTATAAAAAATGGCAACCTTCTGTCGCAAAAGCCGTATACCCTACAAATATATTATATTTGTATTCCTTATCCCCAACCGCCATACACTATGCCACGCATCCTGATCGTAGATGATGACCAAGCTATTCGCCGCGTACTGCGCGATATTTTAGAATTCGAAAAGTACGAAGTGGTCGAAGCAGTGAACGGTACCGACTGCCTGGTGAAGCTCAGGCAAGGCAAGTTCGACGTCGTCGTGCTCGATATCAAGATGCCGCAAATGGACGGCATGGATGCCCTGGATCGCATCGCGATTTTGAATCCGGAAACCCCCGTGGTAATGATCTCTGGCCACGCCGACATTGAAACGGCGGTGGAAGCGGTGAAGAAAGGCGCCTTCGATTTCATCAGCAAACCGCTGGACCTCAACCGCCTGCTCATCACGCTGCGCAACGCGCAGGACAAGTCGACCCTCCTCGGCGAGAAAAAGGCGCTGCAGCGCAAGGTCAACCACCAACAGACTCCCCCGATGGTGGGTGATTCGGAAAGCTTGCAACAAATTCAGGCCACCATTGAGCGCGTAGCCCCCACGGATGCGCGGATCCTCATCACCGGCCCCAACGGCACCGGCAAGGAACTGGTGGCCCGCTGGGTGCACTACCAGAGCGGGCGCGCGGATCAGCCCCTGGTGGAAGTCAACTGTGCGGCCATTCCGGGTGAATTGATCGAAAGTGAGTTGTTTGGCCACGAAAAAGGTGCGTTCACCGGCGCTACCCAGCAGCGGGTCGGCAAATTCGAGCAGGCCCACGGCGGTACCCTCTTCCTCGACGAGATTGGCGATATGAGCCTCCAGGCCCAGGCCAAGGTGCTGCGGGCCCTGCAGGAACACAAAATTACCCGGGTAGGTGGCACCAAAGACCTGACGGTAGATGTACGCATCCTGGCTGCCACCAACAAAGACCTGCGGGTAGAGATCGCCGCCGGGCGTTTCCGCGAAGACCTGTACCACCGCCTGTCGGTTATCCTCATCCAGGTGCCACCTCTCAACGAGCGACGCGAAGATATTCCCCTGCTCATCACCCACTTCAACCAGCAAATTTGTAAGGAATACGGCGTAACGCCCCAGAAATGGGAAGCCGCCGCCGTGACTACCCTGCAGGGACTCAACTGGACGGGCAACATCCGCGAGTTGCGCAACGTCGTGGAACGGCTCCTCATCCTCAGCGAAGACCAGGTTAGCCTCGCCGACGTGGAACAGTTCGTACTGCCCGCCGCGGCCGCTCCGGACGAACGGGCGCTCCGGCAGTTGTTTCACCGCTTTGGTAGCCTCGCAGAGCTGCAGGCCCACATCGCCGCAGAATTTGAGAAAATTCAGGAGCTGACCACTTAGCGGTGCTTTGTTGGGTTTTTACCCCTCGTGCGATTTTTTTACCAGGCGTTCCCGCACCAGCGGGGTGAGAAATTAGCCGGCCAAAAGGTGGGATCGCAGTACGCCAAAATCACTATTTTTGGCATCGTACTATGAATCCTTTTCGGAAAAGCCTATTTTAGATCGCAAAAAGTAGCCAGATGACGCGTTTATGTTTACTTAGCTTCGCCCTCTTCTTTACCATTCCCCTCTCTGCACAACAACTCCAACTCGATGGCCTGTGGGAAGGAACCATCACGGTGGGAGGCATCACCTCGACCAAAGGCTATCCGGTGCAGATCTACCTCGAACGTTCGGGCCGCAAGGTCACCGGCCGTTCCTACGTTTATCTCAGTAAAAATCGGGTCGTAGAAATGAACATGGCGGGCCACCTCTACGAGGACCTGTCGATCTATATAGATGAAGTAACTTTCGTCGACCGGCAAAAGGATGGTTACGTGCCGCCCTTCCTGCGCAAGTACCAACTGTCCTGGAACCGCAGTATCAACGGCAGTTCGCTCAACGGGTACTGGCAGGAAGATCGCAAAGAAATTTTCGCGGGCGACCGCGAGCGCGGGCGCATTTTTTTGAAAAAGGTGGTATCGAATAAAGCCTAGCAGGTCGGTTTATAGCCCGGCCTGGCTTATTTCCTTACGTATTCAGCGCGCCACACACACTGAGCACTTGGCCAGAAATGTAGGAACTCATGTCTGAAGCCAGAAATACACAGGCATCCGCCACTTCCGTGCCTTCGCCAAACCGCCGCAGCGGAATGTTGCTGAGGTAAGCTTCGCGGGTTTTTTCGTCCAGCTCGTCGGTCATATCGGTCGCGATGAAGCCCGGAGCGATGACGTTGCAACGGATGTTGCGGGAGCCCATCTCCTTGGCGATCGATTTGGAGAACCCGATGATGCCCGCTTTGGAAGCCGCGTAATTGGCCTGTCCGGCATTGCCCGTGATGCCTACGATCGAAGACATATTGATAATCGAACCCTTCCGCTTTTTCATCATGGGCCGCACCACGTGCTTGGTGAGGTTGAACACGGATTTGAGGTTGTTCTCAATGACCGTATCCCACTGTTCTTCGCTCATGCGCAACATCAGCGTATCGCGGGTAATACCAGCGTTGTTGACCAAAATGTCGATCTGTCCGAAAGCGGTGATCACATTACTCACCAGTTGCTCGGAAGCAGCGTAAGAGGCCGCATCCGATTGGAAAGCCTGGACGGTTACCCCGTATTCGGCGCTTACCGCTGCGGCCAGGGCTTCGGCCTTCTCGCGGGAAGAGTGATAGGTAAAGGCTACCTGGGCACCAGCGGCCGCAAAGCGACTGACAATACTGGCACCAATGCCCCGTGATCCGCCCGTAACCAGGGCAACTTTGTCTTGCAGTAGGTTCATGTCTATTTTTCTTTTGTGCGGTGAAGGTAAGCAATGTTTAAAATATCCAGGGCCAGCTCCGCCGGAATTCCACCGGCTGATGTGACTGTACTCAGATAAGCAGCCAATAACCCGGTGAACTTTGGGCATTCCCCGTATCTTTGGCGAATAATTCATGGTCCAATGCGTCACTACCTGTTTCTTTTTATCCTGTTGCTGCTGGTCAGCGGCTTATCGGCCCAGGCTGATTTTTACCAAAATTATACCTTCACCCGGGCGGATACCCTGCGGGGCAGTTTGCGGCCGGAGCGCACTTGCTTTGATGTTCATTACTACGGTCTCGATATTAAAGTCGACGAGAAGAAGCTAGGTATTGCGGGGCAGGTAACCATCGCCTACGAGGTCGTAGCAGATTTCCAAACGCTTCAGTTGGACCTTTTTGCCAATATGAAGATCGACCATATTATGCACGGTACGACCGAGTTGACCTACGATCGGGAAGCCAATGCCGTTTTTGTGCATTTTCCGGCAACCCAGCTGGCGGGCAGCAGCAGTAGCATCATCGTCCAGTACCACGGCCAGCCCACCGTGGCCCGCAATCCACCCTGGGATGGGGGCTTCGTCTGGAGCCACGACAAGCGCGATCGCTCCTGGATTGCGGTAGCCTGCGAAGGCACCGGCGCCAGTCTCTGGTGGCCCAACAAAGACCACCTCTCCGACGAGCCCGACAGTATGCTCATCAGCATCACGGTACCCAATAAATTAATGGCAGTAGCCAACGGCCAGCTGCGCGGCACCACCGTGGAGGACCGCTGGACGCGCTACGACTGGTTTGTGTCTTACCCCATCGACAACTACAACGTGACCCTCAATATCGGCAACTACGTCCATTTTAAGGACGAATACCACGCCGCCGATGGCGATATCCTGGCGCTGGATTACTACGTGCTGGATTACAACGAAGACCGGGCCCGTACGCACTTCCAGCAGGTGAAGCCGGTGTTGGCCTGCTACGAGCACTACCTCGGCAAGTACCCCTTTTGGGAGGATGGTTATGCGCTCGTCGAAACCCCCTACCTGGGTATGGAACACCAGGGGGCCATCGCCTACGGCAACCAGTTTATGCGGGGCTACCTGGGGGGGATGATTCCGCGCGATATGGATTGGGACTACATTATTGTGCACGAAACCGGGCACGAGTATTTTGGCAACAGCATCGGTTGTGCCGACCTCTCGGAGATGTGGATCCAGGAATCCTTCACGACGTACCTGGAAGCGCTGTTCGTAGAATTTACCATGAGCTACCCCGACGCGCTCCGCTACCTCAGCAAGCAGCAATACTACATTGCCAACCAGGAACCCGTGCTGGGCCCGCCGGGGGTGAATTGGGAGAATTGGGACAGCAGTGACCACTATTACAAAGGTGCCTGGATGTTGCACACCCTGCGCAATGCCATCGGCGACGATGCCCGGTGGTTTGCGATCTTCAAAGGCTTTTACCAAACCCACGCCCTCAGCCTGGTCACGACGGAAGATTTTATCCAATATGTCAACACCCAGACCGGCCAGGATTGGCACCCGTTCTTCGCCCAGTACCTGGGCTATACGGCCGTCCCAACCCTGGAATACCGGCTTACGCCCCGGGGCAAAGACCTGCAGGTTGCCTACCGCTGGGTAGCCGATGTCGCCGATTTTGCCATGCCGGTCCGGTTGGGCAAGGCGGGCAATACCATCCGCGTGACGCCCACCACTACCGAGTGGCAGGAGACGCTGATCGCTAATGCGACGCCGCAGGATTTTACCATCGCTACGGAGCTGTTTCTCATTAAAACCGATGAAGTAAAGGAATAACCAGTGCTTTGGGTAAAGCTTAATTGCGGGCAGCACCCGTTTTCAGGCTCCTGCTGTGTTATTCTTCCATCAGGAACTGGATCCCGGCCTTGGCCCGGAGGGTGTCGCCGGGTTCCAGCGTTTTCAGCCCGTCGCCATTGTGGAAGGCATCCACGTTGCAAGTCATGGGTTCCAGGGCGATAGAGGTGCCGTAGGGTGGCGTAAAGACCTGGAGGAAGTTGAACTTGTCGGGCCCCGTTTCCTGCCAGTAGCGCAGCGCACCCCGCGGTCCGCGCAGGTAGGCGCCCACTTCGAGGTGGGTCTCGGGCACGGCAAAGCAATTGTCGAGCACCGTGCTGCCAATTTTGCGGCGTTCGGAAAATTCCGTGTAGGGGTAGCGCTTGCCCGTAGGGATCATCCGGGCATCGATACCGACCAGGTCCATGCGGGGCAGAATCAGTTCGCACGCTGCAGCGGTATCCCCCAACTGAAAGTAGGGATGCCAACCCAGGCCGACAGGGATGGGATTGGTGCCGGTATTTTTTAGCCACATTTCTACCCAGAGCTGGTCGGGGGCATGCAGGCGGTAGGTGAGCCCAAAGGTAAAAGGCCATGGGTAGTAAGGGAGTTCGCCGGCGTATTCGCCTTCCATCCCGATGTGAGCCTGGTCTTCTTCCAGGCTCAGTTCGCTAACCACCAGCGGGCGCGCCATGCCAAAACCGTGCAGGGCATGGTGAAAGGTAGCGTCGTTGAGGGGAAACTGGTAGGTCTTGCCCAGCCATTCGTAGTGCCCTTCCCGGAGTCGGTTGGGAAAGGGATAGAGCACGCCGCTCTTGCCCCATTTGTTGAAGTCTACTTCTTCCGGGGTCTGGTAGCCATCGAGCACTTCCTGCCCTTCCAGCACCACGCTCAGCAGGCAGCCACCCCGCGAGGGGATAAAGCTGATGGACTGGGGATGGAGGCTGTGGCTAACGGTGTGGCGCTCGAATTTGCCGAAATTAGTCGTTTGAAGTTGGTACATATCGTTTCTATTAGGCTATTCGCCACTGTTTTCCTGGCTTTCCAGCAGCAGGCGCTGGGCTACGCCGTTGCTCCAGCCGAAGCCATCCTGTAGGTCGTATTCGCCTCCGCCAGCGGTGAGGGTCATGTCCATAACGTTGTACTTTTCGACCATTTTAGTGGTATTCTCGTACACCCGGATGTTGTTTTCCAGCCACTGATCGCGCCCCTGGTTGGCCAGTTCGTCGTGCTGGTAGTTTTTCAGTCCCCGGTAGGCGATCCACTGTAGCGGAGCCCAGCCGTTGGGCGCGTCCCACTGTTCACCGGTATTCACCAGGGTAGACGTGTAGCCACCAGCCTGCAGGAAATCGCTACCCAGCTTCTGCGCTACCTGTTGGGCTTGCGCCGGGGTGGCCATTTGAAAATACAGCGGGTACACGCCAGCCATACTCAGGATGGGGGTAAAAGCCGCTTTGCGGAAATCGTAGTCGCGGAAGAATCCCGTAGCAGGATCCCAGCAGGTGGCCAGGAGTGCGGCCTTCCGGGCTGCCGCTTTGGCCCGGAATTTGGTGGCCTGGCCTTCGTCGAGTTTTACTTCGTACCCTCTGGCAATGGTGCTTTCCAGGTGGTAGAGCAGGGCATTCAAATCTACGGGAATGATGTCGGTGGTATGGATGGTGCGGAGGTGCTCGCCATCGGCCAGCCAGCGGCTGCTGTAGTCCCAGCCCGACTCGGCGCCCGCCCGCAGGTGGCGGTAGACGGTCTCGGCATCGCCGCCGGCCTCCCGGGCGGTTTCCAGGTCTTCGCGGTAGCTTTCGGCGCGCGGATAGTCGCCAGTGTCGTAGAAGCGATTGAGCAAGCGGCCTTCGCCGAGGTAGACCACGTGGCCCGCGGCCGGATGGTCGGCGTTCACCTGGGTGCTGCCGTTCATCCAGAAGTCGTATTCCCTGGTCAGCTGTGGCAGGTAGTTGGCGTAAGCCTGGTCAGAGGTGATTTCTGCCAGCAGTTCCACCATCGAAGAAAAGAAGGGCGGCTGCGACCGGGTGAGGTAGTAGGTGCGGTTGCCGTTGGGGATGAAGCCTACGGTGTCGATGAGGTGGGCAAAATTTTTGACCATGTTTTCGATCATATCCAGGCGGCCATCCACCTGGAGGCCTAGCATGGTGAAGTAGCTGTCCCAGTAGTAGATCTCGCGAAAGCGGCCACCCGGCACGATGTAGGGGTAGGGCAGGCGGATGAGGCTCCCGGTGGAGGGGGCGTCGGGCTGGCGGGTGAGCACCGGCCAGAGGCTGATGATGTGCTCGGCCATGCTGGCGGTGGCATCGGCCTGGAAATCCGCTCCGTGGGCCTCGGGCAGGGCGAAGTTTTCCAGGATGAAGGCCCGCAGGTGAAACTCGGGTTCGTCTTTGAGTACGGAATAGCTCGAAAGAATTTGATCGGTCGGGTATTTGGGTTCGCAATCGACGAAGGTCTTGCTGTCGGGGAAGACACCAGCCAGTTGGACGGCCTCGAAAAGGCTGCCCCAGCGTTCGTTAGGTGGAAGCATCTGTTTGTTTTCTACGAATTCAATAGGTGGTTCCTCGTGCTGGCGGCAAGCACCCAAAAATAGTACGACCAACAGCGGGAACAGGAGTTTCTGCATGTGCTAAAGGTATATAAATTAAGCCTGATTATACAACGCCAGCTGCCGGGCAATGTATTTTCCGATGATGTCGAATTCCAGATTCACCTGGCTGCCTGCCTGCAGTTGGTGAAAGTTGGTGTGTTCGTAGGTGTAGGGGATGATGGCTACGCTGAATTCATCGCCGACGGGTTCTACCACCGTCAGGCTCACCCCGTTGATGCAGATGGAGCCTTTGTCGACCAGCAGGTGTTCCGGCGCCGGGGTGTAGCGGAAGCGGTAGTACCAGCTGCCATCCGCATCGTCGACGGCGATACACTGGCCTACCTTATCGACGTGCCCCTGAACCATGTGCCCGTCGAGGCGGCCGTCGGACCGCATGGCTCTTTCCAGGTTGACCAGGCTGCCTACCTGCCACTGCCCCAGGCGGGTGCGTTTCATGGTTTCTTCGATGGCCGTGACCACGTGCTGGCCCGGCGCCAGTTCGACTACCGTCAGGCATACCCCGTCGTGGGCCAGGCTCTGGTCGATCTTGAGTTCGTCGCTGAGGGGGCTGGTAATGGTGAAATGGTAGTTGGTGCCGGATTTTTCGATGTGTGCGACCCGGCCTTGTGTTTCGATGATTCCCGTGAACATGTTCGTGCTGGTTTAAAATTGTCCACAAATAACGAAAAAGCGCCTCATAAAGTTGATACCTTGGAACCAACCAGCCGGTATCTTCCGTAAATACGTTGAAAAAAACCATATGTCATCCCCCCTTTCTTTTCGTCGTTTGCCCGTGCCGCAGGTGCAGCTGGGGCTGGCCTACACCCTCCGCAACCAGGTGCTGGTGTACGTGCCTTTTCAGCTGTATTTGCGCGAAGACCAGCTGCGGCTGACGGGGGAAATGGGCTACTACCGCTACAACTATTTTTTCTACGGGGTCGGCAACGATTTTGTCGATAACAAAGGGGAAAACTACGGCGTCAATTACCCCCGGCTGCGGCTCAATGCCCTGCGTCGCCTGGGCACACACCAGCTGGCGGGCCTGCGCTACGCCTTCGACGACTGGCAGGTGTACGACCAGGAAGCGGCGGGTTTGCTGGCCGGGGAAACCGTGACCGGTAGCACCGGATCGGTGACCAGCGCCCTGGGCCCGCTGTGGCAGTGGGACAGCCGCGACCACGTGTTTTTTCCCACCAGCGGTTGGTGGGCCGAAGCGGCGGTGCTGGCCAATGGCCCGGCCCTGGGCGCCAGCCAAAGTTTTACGAAGTGGAGCCTGGACGTGCGCAAGTACTGGAGCCCCAAAGCGGACCGCGTGTGGGCTGGCCAGCTCTACCTGGAAGGCAACAGCGGTGAACCGCCCTTCAACCAACTGGCCCTGCTGGGCGGCACCAGGCTGCTGCGCGGCTACTACGAAGGCCGCTTCCGCGACCGCCAGCTGGCGGCCGCTCAGGTCGAGTACCGCTTCTCCATTCGCGGGCGCTTCGCCGGGGTCGCCTTTGAAATACATGGATCCGGTGGTGGTTGGTTTTTTGATGGCTGCTCTGGCGATTGCCCGGGGTGCTTTCAACGCCCCTGGTGCAATACCGGCAATAGCGCTTTCTGCTCCGAAGACGGAGAAGCGGGAAAAATGCACCTGATTGATGAGTTGAAAGATTACGTATCGGCCAGCCCACAATCCCTGAGGATGCTACGGCGCTTATAATTTGTAGCCGTGGGCTACAACCGCGAGGAATGGTATTGTAGGTGTAGTTGTAGTATAATAGGTTAAGGCGTAGTTGCAAACCACGCTCAGCGGGTACTGGCGCCTACGACGATTTCGAGGCAGCTGACCTCGGTCTCGCCCCACCTTTACACTTTTACCCCTTTACACTTTTACCCCTTTACACTTTTAC
>Ga0208544_10000464_pt1 | contig 32199 bp, 24 predicted proteins | sample DEB08_DNA_9_FD_184526 | JGI IMG/M metagenome (GOLD analysis project Ga0208544, IMG submission 184526) | Aqueous microbial communities from the Delaware River and Bay under freshwater to marine salinity gradient to study organic matter... | ecosystem: Environmental > Aquatic > Marine > Coastal ... | reverse complement strand
AGATCAAAAACTAAGAGGTAGAATCGTGGGGCATGAGGGAATTCATCTAGCCGAACTAGTAACGGGTATTACGCTATTAATGCTCGTTGCCGCATTAACAACCATTTTCAGCAAACGAATAAAACAACTACCGCTGACGATTGGTCTGGTTTTTGTTGGTATGGCTGTCTCCTACGCAGCTGATCATGTGCCTGGGTTCGGTTCTCTCGCCACCTTTGCACTTTCGCCAGACCTTGTTCTGTTTGTTTTTATTCCAACCCTAATTTTTGAGTCCGCCTTCAATTTGAATGCGCGCCACGTCATGCGCAACATTGTGCCGATTTTGACCCTGGCGGTGCCCGGCTTGCTGATTTCGACGGCCATTATTGGCTTCATTATGGCCATTTTCTCGCCCTTCGACTTGATGGTGGCCTTGCTTCTGGGGGCAATATTAAGTGCCACAGACCCTGTCGCCGTAATTTCTATTTTTAAGCAGCTTGGAGTCCCCGAGCGATTAACTGTTTTGGTGGAAGGTGAAAGTTTATTCAATGATGCGACATCATTGGTACTGGCGACATTATTGATCGGTATTCTGACGGCAGGTAGCTTTTCTGGCGACGTGGTTTTTTCAGGTGTCGGGGAGTTTTTCATCGTGTTTATCGGTGGTGCGTTAGTGGGATGGCTACTAGCGCTGGTAGTCGGTCAGGTACTCGGTGCCGTTGAGTCTGATGCGGCAATTGAAATCACCTTGTCGACAATTTTGGCCTATTTTTCTTTCATCATCGCAGAACATGTGTTCCACGTCAGTGGCATTATGGCAGTGGTGGCTGCTGGGATCATGATGGGTTCCTGGGGTAAGACGAAGATATCGCCGTCAACTGAAGAGTTTATGGAGCATTTCTGGGAGTACCTGGCGTATCTCGCGAACGTACTGATCTTTTTAATGGTTGGTATGCAAGTCGATCTGGCGGCGCTCTGGGCTTCGATCGATCTGATCGCCTTAGTTTTCGTCGCCATGCTCATTTCTCGTGGAGTGGTTGTATTTGGCGTAACGCCACTGCTTGGCAAGCTTCCAGGTGCCGAAGCGATAGGAATGCCTTACAGAATGGTCATGTATTGGGGCGGCTTGAGAGGTGCGATCGCGCTGGCAATCGTTTTGGCAATGCCCGCTTTTGAGTATAAGGACACCTTGGTAGCTGTTGTCATGGGCGCTGTGATATTTACCTTGGTGATCCAGGGGTTGTCGATTGAAACATTAGTCAAAAAATTGAAGCTCAATCATCTCAGTATCGCTGATCAATTAGCAAAGCTTGAGGGCGATCGAGAGGCTCGCGTAGAGGGTTTGGAGCGGATGGCACGACTGGCCGATAGTGGGCTGTTTTCGCAGCGTATTGCTGGCAATATCAAGGCAAAAGGTGAGCGTCAGATCAGTGATTTGTCGGAGAATATTGTCGAGGTTTTAGGCGGTATGGATGCCGATGAAATGCTGAGAACGTTGGCTTTGCGCTGTCAGGTGAGAGAAAAAACCAGGTATCGAGAGCTGTTCGCACAGGGCCTAGTGAATGAATGGGCGTATCGTGAGTTGGATTACACCGTTGACGTGCAAATGGATAGCGTTCGACACAGCAACGGATTGCCCAATGCGACGATGGAAGTGTCCATAGGCAAACGATTTAGTCTGCTTTTGATGGCCGTTATTGGTGTGTTACCTGGCTTGCGAGGATGGTTGGAAGAGCAGCGTAGCCATTGGATCGTTCGAGACTACGGGGTTGCGTGGGGCCGCTACCGTGGCTGCCAAACTGTTCTGGCGAGATTGAGCGAGTTGGCGGGTTCTGAAATTGATGCCAATAGTGTTGAGCGGTTGAATTCGATTTACGAAGATATTGCGCGGCAAGCCAAGGCGCAAATTGATGAGGTCGGAGAGCTGTATCCGGAATTCGTCGAGACGATGCAAGAACAGTTAGGTCAGCGCCTCATGCTGATTGCTGAGCAGGACGCCGTTGAACATGGAAAAGAGCAGGGCGTCATTCAATCGGGTATTGCCAGCGCGATTCTCAAAGATCAGGCAGAACGGCTGCGAACGCTCGCGCAGGATAATATGTCTGCCTGCTTTGAGATCGAGATCGATGAACTATTGGCTAAGGTGCCACTCTTTGCCGCAATCGATCCTGCCCAATATGGTGTTATTGCTGCGCACTTGCGTTCCAGAACTGTACCCAGAGGCACGGATATCATTCGACAAGGTCAAATGAGTGATTCGATGTTTCTAATTGCCCGAGGTATTGCCAATGTCACAAGATCCGAGGAGGGTGAGACTCAGAACATTGCGACGTTGTATGCTGGTGACTTCTTTGGCGAGTCAGCGTTACTTCACGATACTCCACGGAATGCGACGGCCACCGCAGCAACCCCGTGTTCAATGTACGAGTTGAAGCGCTCTGAACTCGATAAAATATGCGTGGACTATCCTAACATTCGAGCAGGTATCGAAAAAATCGACGAACAGAGGCGTCAGGAAAACGCAAACAAGATCTCCTAGATGGGTTGTCAGTTTCAGATTTCTCGATGGCTGAGCGTTGCGTTTTAAGCCGCCTTCGAGAATTAGACCGCACTAATTAGGTCAGGTACACAGCAGGATGGCATTAATCACGATGGCACGCAGTAAGATTGTTTCAAGTGTTAAGCAGCAGCGTGATCACCTCGTGCGGGGCCGCTAGTGCATGCTTATTTAGATCATGCTGGGGTTCTTGCGTTTGCCCATCGAGGTGATCACGAGTCCGGCCCTGAGAATACGTTGCCGGCGTTTGCCGGTGCGGTTGCCCTCGGTTTTAACTACCTGGAGACCGACGCTCACTGTACTGCTGACGGTGTGTTGTTGGCTTTTCACGACGATCGTTTGGATCGCGTGACTGACCGTGTCGGTATCATAGCCCAAATGCCATTTGCGCAAGTCAGTCAAGCTCGCGTCGCAGGGCAAGAACCGATTCCCCTGATGGAAGATCTGCTTAACGCGTTCCCAGAGACTCGGTTCAATATTGATCTAAAGGCTGACAATACCGTTGCGCCTTTTATTAAGCTGTTAAAAAGAAACAAATGTCTAGACCGAATCTGTATAGGGTCGTTTAACGATCAACGGGTTGCCGCCATTCGGCGTGAATTTCCCAATGTCTGTACGTCGATGGGTCCGAAAGAGGTCGTCAGGGCGCGTATGGCTAGCTACCGCGTGCCGTTTATGCGACTAAGCGCGCCTTGCGCGCAGGTGCCTGTCCGCTGGGACAGAATGCCGGTAGCAGACTTGCGTTTTATCAGGACAATGCAGGCGCGTGGGATACAAACCCATGTCTGGACCATCAATGATTCAATCGTGATGCGCCAATTGTTAGACCTCGGTGTCGAAGGTATCATGACGGACTTCCCTGCGCGGTTAAAAGCGGTGTTGTTGGAAAGAAATTCTTGGGTTTATTAGGCGAGGGGTCGCAAGTTTGCTTGTTGCGACTCAACCTGATGAGCCTTAATTGTAAAGGGCAGTTGTAGAGGTAGAGAACGATATGGATTGGATCTGGGGACGTTATACCGCATTACTATTATCAGGTTTGCTGACCATAGGGTTGATTCCGGCTTTGCTATGGGAGCCGCTACTCGCTCCGGTTTTGTTAGTAACGCTTGGGCTGATGGTGGTCGGTGTTTATGACATATTTCAAAAGAGCAGCAACCTGCGCGCGAACTTCCCGATTTTGGGCCATCTGCGCTACTTCTTCGAAAGTGTTCGCCCTGAATTACGCCAGTACTTTTGGGAAAACGATAACGATGAGCTGCCCTACTCGAGAAATCAGCGCTCAATGGTTTACCAGCGAGCGAAATCGGTTTTAGCTGCGCGGCCTCTGGGTTCAATCGAAAATATGTATGAAGAAGACTTTTCCTGGCTGAATCACTCCATCATGCCAATTCATATAGAAGCGCGTGATTTTCGTACAACCGTTGGCGAAGGCAAAGCGGCATACCAGATGTCGCTGTTGAATATCTCCGGGACTTCATTTGGATCCATGTCGCCGAGGGCGATTGAAGCGTTGAATACTGGTGCAGGCTTGGGTGATTTTGCCCACAACACCGGCGAGGGGTCTTTGTCCAAGTACCATCAGTTGGGCGGTGGTGATCTGATCTGGCAGATTTCAACCGGTTATTTTGGTTGTCGTACGCCAGAAGGGCGGCTTGATCGGGCAGTATTTGCGGAAAAATCCCAGCTCGATCAGGTCAAAATGATCGAAATTAAGCTGAGTCAGGGCGCCAAACCGGGTCATGGTGGCATGTTGTTGGGCAGTAAAGTCACGGCAGAGATTGCTGAGACGCGAGGTATTGTTGCAGGCCAAGATTGTATTTCACCATCGTCACATCCTGAGTTTTCGACCCCCAACGAGCTGCTGGATTTCGCCTTGGAATTGCGTGCGCTCAGTGGCGGCAAGCCCGTTGGGATTAAGCTTTGTATAGGCCATCCGTGGGAATTTATTGCGATTGTTAAAGCAATGGTGGAGCGGCAGGAGTTTATCGATTTTGTGACCGTTGACGGCGCAGAGGGCGGCACCGGTGCTGCACCAGTAGAGTTCACCGACCACTTGGGTTGCCCGCTGCAGGATGCGCTGGTGTTTGTAGATAACACTTTAATCGGTGCTGGCATTCGGGACCGCGTAAAAATAGGTGCCAGTGGTAAGGTTGTCAGTGCTTACGATATTGTTAAACACTGCGCGCTGGGCGCTGATTGGATCAACATGGCCAGACCCTTTATGTTTGCGTTGGGCTGTATTCAGGCCAGAGATTGCGCCTCGAGTAAATGTCCGACGGGAATCGCGACCATGGACCCAAGCCTCTATCGGGTCTTAGATGTGCAGAAGAAAGCGAAAATGGTCCGTAATTTCCACCACAATACGCTGCTAGCGTTTGGTGAAATGATCGGCGCCGCAGGTGTGACTCATCCTGAGTTACTGAATCGACGGCATATTGTGCGGCGCTTGTCAGCGAGCGAAATTCGTCTCGCTGATCAGATCTACCCCAGTGTGGCTCCTGGCGCCTTGTTAAGAGGTGAGGCCGTGGCCGACCCGCGCCTAGATGTCTATTGGAACCGAGTCAGTGGGGCTAGTTTTCACGCACAAACGCCTTAAAGCCAGGTCGTCAGCCAGGCAAGAACCCCCAGGTAGGAGGGTGAAACCACTTTGATCCCCATCGAGGTCGGGTTCTAGCTTGGCTCAAGGCGCTGTTGCGCATAGAATGCGCTCCCGTACGGCGACTTTACGTGATTGATATAAAACGAGTGGTTCAGTCTCCCTGCTGTTTAGGCGAGCTTTAGGGGTGTTCAGGGCCGCGCAGTGCAATCTAGCCGATGCCGCTGGTCGAGGTGCCTGGCGTGCGTGACATTCGGCGGCGTACCGACGCTTTGGCTGAACTTGCGATCGGGGTCGATACCCTGTTAGAAGAGGCTTTTGACGATTAATACCGCACCAAAACCCGCAAAGCATTGGATGAATTTGGCTCTGGATCAGGCGCGCCAGGCCCATGCTATGGCTGAAGTCCCGATCGGTGCTGTTATTGTGCGCCAGGGTGAAATCATTGGGGTGGGTTATAACCAGACCATCAGTCACTGTGATCCGACGGCCCATGCCGAGATCGTCGCGATCCGTGCCGCAGCCAAATATGTGGGTAATCATCGATTGGTAGGCGCAGATATGTATGTGACCATCGAACCGTGTACCATGTGCGCCGGTGCGCTGGTCCAGGCAAGAATAGCCCGGTTGATTTTTGCCGCTGCGGAGCCTCGGGCTGGTGCCGTGATCTCGTCCAGCCGAGTGTTAGAAAATCCGGGATTGAACCATCGAGTCGAGATCGAATCTGGCCTGTGCCAGGCTGAAGCCGCGGAATTAATGGCGGGTTTTTTTAGAGTCAGGAGATAAGCATGTTGCAGTTGCTCGGTGCGCCGGCCCTGTCAGAATTTAGAATCCAGAAGTTGCTAGCGGACTTGAGCACCAGTGGTGTCGATGTGACTGGCTGGTCATTGGACAGTCGTTTTCTGCACTTTGTTGATACCGGGGTAGAGTTGACGCCGGCCGAAGCGCAGGTATTGGCCAGTATTCTTACCTATGGCCCCATGACTCAGAGTGTACCCGCGACAGCTAGTCTGTTACGACTCGTCGTACCGAGGCCGGGCACTATTTCGCCCTGGAGTTCCAAGGCCACAGATATAGCCCATATCTGCGGTTTGAAAACCGTTAAGCGCATTGAGCGCGGTATTGCCTATTATCTTCAAGCGCCCGGGCCATTGACCGGTGAAGTACAACAGCAGTTGGACGCGGTACTGTTTGATCGTATGACCGAGGCTGTGTTGGATAATCCCGAAGCAGCGTCTGCATTGTTTCAGGTTGAGGCCGCCAGGCCGCTGGTCTTCGTGCCGCTTCTGAGTCAGGGCCGTGAGGCGCTGGTGCAGGCCAACGCGGCCCTGGGAATGGCTTTGGCAGATGACGAAATAGACTATCTGGTAGACGCTTTTCAACAACTGCAGCGTGATCCCAGCGACGTCGAGTTGATGATGTTTGCTCAGGCGAACTCCGAGCACTGCCGGCATAAAACCTTCCGTGCCAGCTGGACTCTGGACGGTGTTGATCAGCCTCACAGTTTAATGGACATGATTCAGAATACCTTTGCGAAGACCAATGGCGAGGGTGTACTCAGCGCTTACGAAGATAACGCGTCGGTGATCACTGGATCAACAGCGGGGCGGTTTTATCCGGACCCTGTGAGCCGCGAGTATGGTTATCACGAAGAGCCGATTCATATCTTGATGAAAGTTGAAACCCACAATCACCCGACGGCCATCGCGCCGTTTCCTGGCGCCGCAACGGGCTCTGGGGGTGAAATTCGAGACGAGGGGGCTGTGGGCCGCGGTTCGAAGCCGAAGGTCGGTTTAAGCGGTTATTCTGTCTCGAATCTGCGCATCCCTGGACATATTGAGGCCTGGGAAAAGGATTATGGCAAGCCAGCACGGATTGCCTCGGCGCTGGACATTATGATCGAAGCGCCGATTGGTGGTGCTGCGTTCAACAACGAATTTGGCCGACCCAATATTTGTGGTTATTTCCGTACCTTCGAGATGACCGTTGCGGACGAAGTGCGGGGCTACCATAAGCCCATTATGATCGCAGGTGGCCTGGGTAATATCCGCGAAGAACATGTTGAACAGCGTCAAATCGCAGTGGGCTCAGCCTTGATCGTACTCGGCGGCCCGGCAATGCTGATCGGTTTGGGTGGCGGCGCGGCGTCTTCCATGGCCACTGGTGCCAGTGATGCGGATCTGGATTTTGCCAGCGTTCAGCGGGGCAATCCGGAGATGGAGCATCGCTGTCAGGAAGTCATCGATCAGTGCTGGCAATTGGGCGAACGTAACCCGATCGCCTTTATTCATGACGTTGGCGCGGGTGGGCTCTCCAATGCCTTGCCTGAATTGGTGAAAGATGGCGGTGTCGGAGGAGATTTCGATTTGCGCAATATTCCCAATGACGAGCCCGGCATGTCACCCCTGGAAATTTGGTGCAATGAGGCCCAGGAACGCTATGTGCTAGCAGTCTCACAGGTCGACCTGGTGAGATTCGCTTTAATCTGTGCCCGCGAGCGCTGTCCTTATGCGGTGGTCGGCACCGCGGTGGATCAGCAGCATCTGCTGGTAAGGGATCAATTATTTTCAGCGAATCCTGTGGATCTGCCCATGTCGGTATTATTCGGCAAGGCACCAAAAATGCATAAAGATGCGGTATCACTGCAGTCTGTGACGCGCCCATTGGTCCTCGACTTTAGTCTCGAAGAAGCGATCCACCGAGTGATTGGTCATCCGTCTGTGGCGAGCAAGAGTTTCCTGATTACCATTGGTGATCGCACCGTTGGTGGCATGGTGGCGCGCGACCAAATGGTGGGACCATGGCAAACTCCGGTTGCCGACGTGGCCGTCAGTACCAGTGGCTACCAAGCGCATACTGGTGAGGCTATGGCGATGGGAGAGCGAGCCCCCGTTGCCCTGCTAGACAGTACGGCTTCAGGGCGTCTGGCTGTTACTGAGGCGATCACTAACATTGCTGCCGCAAAAATCGCGCATATCAGTGATATTAAACTGTCCGCCAATTGGATGGCGGCGGTCGGTCACCCTGGGGAAGACGCCAACCTCTATAAGACCGTGGCCGCAGTGGGTCTGGAGTTGTGCCCTGAATTAGGTATTTGTATACCGGTAGGCAAGGATTCTATGTCCATGCAAACCCGATGGCAGCAGGACGGCGAAGCCCGAACCGTCACTTCACCTTTGTCTTTGGCTATATCGGCTTTTGCCCCCGTGACAGATGTACGTGACACCCTGACGCCAGAATTAACTCGCAGTGATAGTACCGAACTGTTGTTGGTGGACTTGAGTGCCGGCGCCAACCGCCTGGGCGGATCCATACTGGCAATGTGTTTCAATGAACTCAGTGACGAATCGCCGGATCTTGATCGAGCTGATTCGCTCAAAGCATTTTTTGAACTGATGCAGTCCAGCGTGGTGCGTGAGCAGCTGTTGGCCTATCACGACAGATCAGACGGCGGCGTGCTCGCGACCATTTTGGAGATGGCCTTTGCCGGCCGAATGGGCGTCCAGATCACCCTCGATGGTGACAGCCATGCTGACTTATTGGCGCAGCTGTTCAATGAAGAGCCTGGGGCCGTATTCCAGGTGCAGGCGAGCAACTCGGCAGCGGTCCAGGCCTTATTTCGTGAGCGCGGCCTAAGCTGTGAAGTGATTGCCCGACCGCGTCTGGCGCAAGTGGTGGAGATTATTCACCAGGGTCAGACTGTGTTTAGCGCGACCCGAGCCAGTCTCCAGCAACGTTGGTCGCAAGCCAGTTACCATATCCAGCGCTTACGTGATAACCCCGTGGGTGCCGATCAAGAATTTGCACGCCTCCTTGATGACTCTGATCCGGGGCTGAGTGCCAAGCTGTCTTTTGATCTCAATGACAATATTGCCGCACCCTATATCAATACTGGTGTCAGGCCGCGTATTGCGATCCTGCGTGAGCAGGGGGTTAATTCCCAGACAGAAATGGCAGCGGTATTTGACCGCGCCGGGTTCGCGACTGTCGATGTGCACATGAGTGAGGTGCTAGCGGGTCATGTGGACCTGGCCGACTTTAAGGGACTGGTTGCCTGTGGCGGTTTTTCCTATGGCGATGTCCTGGGTGCCGGTGAAGGCTGGGCCAAATCGATCCTGTTTAACGCTGGTGCGCGCGAAGCGTTTGCCGGTTTCTTCGAGCGGTCTGATACCTTTGGTCTCGGTGTTTGTAATGGTTGTCAGATGATGGCGGCGTTACACAGCCTGATCCCAGGTGCAGAAAACTGGCCGCGATTTGTTACCAATCGTTCAGAGCAGTTTGAAGCGCGGTTCTCGCTGGTACAAATTCAGCCTAGTCCGTCGGTGTTGTTTGCCGGTATGGCCGGCTCGCATATGCCCATCGCAGTATCTCACGGCGAAGGTCGGGCAGAACTTGACAGCGTCGGGGCGCAGTCTTTAGTGGACAGTGGTCAGGTGTTGATGCAGTTTGTTGATCATCGACTAGCGGTGACTGAGGGCTACCCCATGAACCCTAATGGGTCGCCACTGGGTATTACCGGTGTCACAAACGTCGACGGGCGCTTCACCGCGATCATGCCCCACCCTGAACGGGTATTTCGAACGGTGCAGAATGCCTGGCATCCTGCTGACTGGAATGAAGACAGTCCTTGGCTACGGATGTTCAGGAACGCCAGAGTGTTCGTTAACTGATTTTTCGGGCTGGAAATTCCAGGTCCGTATAGCGGACTGGGTACAGGTCAGTCTGGCGGTCGGCAAAGTAATGTTCCAGCGTTTTGTTGATCACCGGGAATGCCAGCTCGTCCCAAGGGATTTCAGCCTCGGTGAACAATTGAACGTCGAGAGATTCTTCTCCGGCGCTGAAGTTCAGATCTAACAGCTCAGCCCGAAAGAACATATAGACCTGTGAGATATGAGGTAGGCTGAATAAGGTGTACAGGTCAATAATCGTAGCGTTAGCATTGGCCTCCTCGCGAGTTTCTCGCAAGGCGCCAGCGCTGGTGGCCTCGCCATTTTCTAGAAACCCAGCCGGCAGAGTCCAGCGCCCGACCCGCGGCTCGATGGCCCGTTTGCAGAGCAAGACGCGATCACCATATATCGGCAGACAACCGGCGATGATACGCGGGTTCTGATAGTGAATATGCTCACAGGTTGCGCACACGAAACGTAAGCGGTTGTCGCCGGTGGGAATTTTTTCGATCACGGCAGCGCCGCACTGACTACAATAATTCATGGCGTCAGTATACCTGTGGGCGGTACTTAGAACAGCCCCGTTGCGCTCTTTACTCAGTGTTTGGCCAGTGTTTAGCCTAAGGCAGGCGGAATCAGGTAAACTGGCATCTTGACCAATGGAGACAGCGATATGATCTATAGCCTGGGAGATAGAGCCCTTGAAATTCGCGGTGATGACTACTACATCGCAGATAGCGCCAGTGTTATTGGCTCTGTCATATTAGAGAATAATGCCAGCATCTGGTTTAACGCGGTGCTTCGCGGTGACAATGATTTGATCACTATTGGTGAAAACTCGAATATCCAGGATGGCTCTGTGCTGCACGCGGATCATGGGTTTCCATTAACTGTGGGTAAGAATGTCACGGTCGGTCATATGGTAATGTTGCACGGTTGCGAGATCGGCGAGGGTAGTCTGATTGGCATCAATTCAGTCATCCTTAACGGCGCGAAAATCGGCAAAAATTGTTTGATCGGTGCGAATTCTCTGATTGCCGAGGGTAAAGAGATTCCTGATGGCTCCATGGTCATGGGCTCTCCAGGTAAAATAGTTCGACAGCTGAGTCCTGAGCAAATTCAAGGTATGACGCTGAGCGCCCTGCACTATGTTGAAAATTTCAAACGTTACAAGCGTGATTTGGTACGCCAAGACGCGGTCTAGCGGCCCCCAGGGGTTGGCAACGTGTGTTTATAACGCTATATTAAGCCGCTCAAGCCCCCGCATATACCACACAGATAGGCACGTTAATGAACGTATCTCGGTCCCAAGCAACCCCTGACAGCATTGATTTGTTGGGCTTGCCTGTTGCTGACCTGCTGCTAAGACTGCCGTTGTAGGCGGCCTGTCGAAACTCCTACATCGTCCAATTTATGCCGCTCCCGGGCAGGTAAGCAAGCCCGATAAATCTGTAAAACCTTATAAGAATGACGATCATGACTGCTAAAAATCAACCGTTAGAAGCCGCAACGCCGCGGAAAATGCCGTTTCAAAAATATAAAGCCTTTCAGCCGGTGGCTTTGCCCGATAGAACCTGGCCTGACCAAGTCATCAGTCATGCGCCGCGCTGGTGTAGTGTCGACCTGCGGGATGGTAATCAAGCACTTATTGAGCCCATGACACCGGACGAAAAGCTCAAGATGTATCTGTTGTTGCTGGAGTTGGGCTTCAAAGAAATTGAGGTCGGGTTCCCGGCCGCATCACAAACCGACTTTGATTTTGTCCGGCTCATTATCGAGCAGAACATGATCCCTGATGGCGTCATTATTCAGGTGCTGTGCCAAGCCCGGGAAGAGCTCATCATACGCACCTGTGAGGCGGTGAAAGGGGCGCGGCAGGTAATCTTCCACTTGTATAACTCCACCAGTACTTTGCAGCGCAAAGTCGTGTTCAATATGAGCCGCGAGCAGGTGGTGCAATTAGCGACCGATGCAACGGCCATGGTGAAGGCCCACACAGATATACTGCAGGCGGAAGGTACGGACGTGATTTTGGAATATTCGCCAGAGAGCTACACGGCGACGGAAATGGATTTTGCGGTGGAAATTTGTGATGCCGTGATGAATGTCTGGCAACCCACCGTGGCCAAGAAGATGATTTTGAATCTGCCGTCAACCGTAGAGATGGCTACCCCCAATATCTATGCCGATCAGTTGGAATGGTTTATCCGCCATCTGCCCCAGCGCGACAAGGCCGTCATTAGCCTGCACACCCATAATGACCGGGGTACCGGTGTCGCAGCCTCAGAGTTGGGTTTGATGGCTGGCGCCGACCGTATCGAAGGGACGCTGTTTGGTAATGGAGAGCGCACAGGTAACTGCGATCTGATCACCATGGCCATGAATATGTTTTCCCAAGGCGTCGATCCCGAGCTGTATCTGAGCGATATGCCAAAGATCGTTGCGGTCTCTGAAGAGTGCACGAAAATTCCGATCCATGTGCGTCAGCCGTATGCTGGCGAGTTGGTGTTTACCGCCTTCTCTGGCTCCCACCAGGACGCGATTCGTAAAGGAATGGCGAGAGTTGATGGCGAATCAGCGGGTATCTGGGAGGTGCCCTACTTGCCCATTGATCCGACGGATGTCGGTGGCTCTTATCGCGAAACAGTTAGGGTCAACAGTCAGTCTGGGAAAGGCGGTGTAGCGTTTATTCTCGAAAGTTACTACGGGGTATCATTGCCCAGGCCACTGTTGTTGGAGTTCAGCCCCGTTATTCAAAAGCTCTCAGAGGGCGGCGGTGAGCTCAAGCCAGACACGATTTGGGACGCTTTCGTCAATGAATTTGTTGAGGTCGAGGGTCCCTATAGGCTCATCGATTATAAAGTGGTGGCTAATGGCGAGCGCCAGGTCTGCGAGGCGCGTATCAAGGTTGGCGAGAACGTTATCGATATTCGTGGTGAAGGTAATGGTCCGATCGATGCGTTTATCGCCGCCATGGTTGAAACGCTGAACGAACCGCTGAACGTCATCGACTATCAGGAATATGCGCTTAATGAAGGTAGTCAGGCGCAAGCTATCTGTATCATCGCGATCACCGATGAGGCTGATTCGAAATTCTATGGCGTGGGCCTCAGTCAGAACACGATCACTGCCGCCTTCGGTTCTATTATTGCAGCGATTAATCGCAAGTGGCGCTGAACGCGCTATGGTCGAGCAGGTGAAAGCGTGTATCAGCTCTATATAGCTAACAAAAATTATTCGTCATGGTCCCTGCGACCCTGGATCTTACTCCATGCCCTGGATCTGGTGTTTGAAGAGCGGTTTGTGCCATTTTTGTTGCCGGACAATTACGACGCTTTCAGGACATTTTCCCCGAACGGCAAGGTGCCCTGTCTGGTGGACGGTGAACAAGTTGTCTGGGACTCATTAGCGATTGTCGAATACCTGTATGAACAGGACTCAAGAGTTTGGCCCGAGGCGCTGGCGGCGCGAACCTGGGCAAGATGCGTCAGTGCTGAAATGCACTCAGGCTTTTCTGCTTTGCGTGAGGTGTGCACCATGAACGTCGGGGTGACCGTACGTTTGAATGATGTCAGTGCAGCACTGCAGCGGGATATAGATCGACTTGATGAACTCTGGTGCGATGGATTGCAGCGTTTCGGCGGTCCGTTCCTGGCTGGCTCGAACTTCACTGCAGTTGATGCGTTCTTCGCGCCGGTGGTGTTTCGTGCGCGAACCTATGAGTTGCTTTTGTCAGATGCGGCCAATGCTTACGTAGCGCACATCCTGCAATTGCCTGCCATGCTTGCCTGGGAGGCCGACGCGCTGCTTGAGCCTTATCGTGAGGAAGCGCACGAAGCGGAGTTGCATGAGATCGGCAAAATTCTGCTGGACCGTCGGCAGCCGCTTTAGGTTAAGTTAATTAAGACGCGCGGCTGGGTTTTAGGCGATGTTTTCGGGCAGTTGTCAGTGCGGGCCTATCCGCTGGTTGGACCAGGAGCCTCGATAAGTTTGGCGGTGCGGATCATATTGTCCTGGATCTGCACGATTTCGATTCGGTAGCCGTTGATCCGTACGCAGATATTCGACTCGGGAATGGTTTCAAGATACTCGGTGATGAGGCCATTCAGTGTCTTCGGTCCTTCTTGCGGCAGATTCCAGCCTAGCTGTCGATTGATCAGGCGGATATGCGTGCCGCCATCGATAAGATACGTGCCGTCACCCTGAGGGTGAATATCAATATTGGTATTCGCCAGGTCGGTGGTGAATTCACCTATAATCTCTTCGATAATATCCTCAATGGTGACGATGCCTTGGATGTCGCCATACTCATCTACCACCATGCCTATGCGCTGCTTTTGTTGTTGAAAGTTGAGCAGTAAGGTTTGCAGTGAGGTGTTTTCGGGTACGAAATAAGGCTCGTCAGTGCCTTGTAAAATCAGCGCCTTGGATAGATCATTTTCAGTGAGAAATTTGGCCGCACTGCGCATGTGCAGGACGCCAATGATCTTATCGATATCGCCTTTGTAGACAGGAATTCGGGTATGTTGTGCTGCGCGGATCTGGTCAAGTATTTCATCCAGATCGTCTTCTAGGTCGATGCCGAATATCTCGGTTCTGGGGACCATAATATCCTCAACGGTGACCTTCTCCAGATCGAGCACGCCAAGCATCATGTTTTGTGGGTGGGCGGCGATATGCGCACCTTCGAAGACAACGGTGCGTAACTCTTCTCGACTGAGGTTGTCCTCCCCCGTGTGCGCCTGGCGAAAGCCCACCAGCCGCAAGATACCATTGGCAGTCCCATTCACCAGCCAGACCAGTGGATACAGCACCCACATTAACACGTCGAGAATATAGGAGGATGGTAACGCGATTTTCTCCGGGTAGGCGGCAGATACGGTTTTTGGTGCCACCTCGGAAAATATCAGGAATACTAAGGTGCAGGCGATCGGCGCAATGGCAATGCCTGATTCACCGAAAATCTTAAGAGCCAGCAGAGTCGCAATGGAGGCAGCAGAGAAGTTGACAAAATTATTGCCAATCAGGATGACACTCAACAACTTGTCCGGCCGCTCCAGTAATCGGCTGGCGCGGCGTGCGCCCCCATGACCCTCATTGGCCAGGTGCTTCAGGCGATAGCGGTTCATCGCCATCATGGCGGTCTCTGAACCGGAAAAATACGCGGACAGTACGACTAGTACAAAAATGGCGCCGCTAAGGACGCCGATCGACGGCTCGTCCAAGAATTGGACCTCATATCACTCAAGACTGCCCAGTTTCAGCGACAGAGGTTGAGCCTGTCAAGGTCTGAGGGTGATTGACTAGCTGTTGGTCAGAATGATTTCCAGTACCAGCTTGCTACCGAAATAGCCTAACAGCAGCAGGGCGAAGCCGCTCAGGGTCCAGCGTGAGGCGGTAGCGCCGCGCCAGCCCAGTTGGTGCCGTCCCCACAAAAGGATCGAAAATACGATCCAGGCGACCATGGTGATGGAGGTGTGATGGATCAAGCCGGGATTGTAAATATCGTCGAGAAAGATAAATCCACTGACGATGGACAGTGTCAGAAAAATGAGTCCTGCCCAAAGTAATTCGAATAATAATGATTCCATGGTCTGCAGAGGCGGCAAGTGCCTGACGAGACCGAATTTTCGATGTTTCAACTCATAGTCGCCAAATGACAACATAACGGCCTGCAGCGCGGCGATGGCTAACAAGCCGTAAGCGATAATGGAGAGCACGATATGCGTGACAATGCCTTCAGCGATGTGTTGCCGCGGAATATAGTCGGTCTTGGTTGCTAAGGTGGCTAGGATAGCGATAATGGCGAGCGGAAAAATCGCAATCACCAGGTTGGCAACCGGGCGGCGTAGGCTGCTGATCAGTAGAATGCTACTAATGGCCAACGTGATGAGGCAGGCCATGGGTAAAATGCCGAGGTTGATGCCTTCTTGAGTGGCGATTTCCTGAAAGATAAACAGCCCGTGAAAGATAATGGCGCCAAAGCCGCTGATAGAGACGAACAGGTGTTTTGCGGGGATCTCGCGGCGCAGACCTGCGATTTGGGTGCCTGCGCTTGCCGAATACAGTAGACAGGCAAAGATTCCGAAAATAGCTGTGTTCATTGTCGAGTCTCTGAAAATAGCAGCGTGAATTGGGTTATGATAGCAGGTTCAATAACGAACTGATTCAGGATAAAGCAAGTGTTTGAATCTTTAACAGAACGACTAAGTGCGACTCTCGGCAACCTGACAGGTAAAGCCCGACTGACCGACGAAAATATTCAGGAAACCCTGCGCGAAGTTCGGCAGGCGCTGCTTGAGGCCGATGTTGCGCTGCCGGTGGTGAAGGGTTTTATTAACCAAGTTCGCGAGCGCGCTGTTGGTCAAGACATTTCCAAGAGCCTATCGCCGGGTCAAGCCTTCGTCAAGATCGTCAACGATGAGCTGGTCCGGGTCATGGGTGCCGAAGATACTGGCCTCAACCTGAGTACTCAGCCGCCGGCCGTGATACTGATGGCGGGTTTGCAGGGCGCGGGTAAGACGACGTCTGTTGCGAAGTTGGGCGTATGGCTCAAGGCTCGCGAGAAGAAAACGGTCATGGTCGTCAGTACTGATGTCTATCGACCGGCGGCGATTGATCAACTGCGCACCCTGGCACTTGAAGCCAAGGTGAGCTTTTTCGAGAGTCGTCCTGATCAGCAACCGCTGGATATTGCCCGTGATGCGCTGGCAGCGGCGAAGCGGCAATTTTGCGATGTGCTAATTGTCGATACCGCCGGCCGTCTGGCCATAGATACGGCAATGATGGCCGAAATCAAGGCGCTGCACGGCGCTATCAAGCCAGTTGAAACCTTGTTTGTGGTTGACGCCATGACCGGTCAGGATGCCGCCAATACCGCTGCTGTGTTTAATGATCAGCTGCCGCTTACCGGTGTCATTCTCACCAAGACTGATGGCGATGCCAGAGGTGGCGCGGCCTTGTCAGTGCGCTCGATCACTGGCAAGCCCATCAAGTTCATGGGCGTGAGCGAAAAAATTGATGGGTTGGAGGCGTTCCACCCTGACCGTTTGGCGTCAAGAATCCTCGGCATGGGGGATGTCCTGTCGTTGATCGAAGAAGTCGAGCAGAAGATTGATAAAGACAAAGCCCAGAAATTGGCGAACAAGCTAAAGAAGGGCAAAAAGTTCGACCTTGAAGACTTCCGCGACCAAATTCAACAGATGAACAACATGGGTGGCATCTCCAGTATGCTCGACAAGCTGCCAGGCATGGGCGGTATGGCCAAAGTAGCACAGGCTAAGTTGGAGGCAAATCCATTCGGTCCGATGGAAGCGATTATCAATTCCATGACCCCTGGCGAGCGGCGTTTTCCTGATGTCATCAATGGCTCTCGCAAAAAACGCATTGCTATGGGATCCGGTACTCAGATTCAAGACGTCAACCGGTTGCTAAAACAGCATAAGCAAATGCAGAAAACCATGAAAAAGCTGACGAAAAAAGGCGCCATGACCAACATGATGCGGGGCTTGGGTGGTATGATGCAGGGCCCTGGCGGGGGTGCGCCGCGAACGTAGCGTAGTATTGGTGCTTTAGAGTGGTTATCGTGGGTCCATTCAAGGGCCTATTGATAGGCATGGTTGACGAATATTCGATCCTGAAAAGAAAATCTTCCCAGGCGCTATGAAGCTATTTAACTCTGTGCGTCTTTACCGTACAATACCGGCCCTTTCGGCAGCCCTAATTTCTGCCGAGTCAGTATTTTTAAAGGAAATCAAGAACATGGTAACGATTCGGTTATCCAGAAGTGGCAGCAAGAAACGCCCTTACTATTTCATCAGCGTCGCCGACAGTCGTGTTAGTCGTGACGGTCGTTTTATCGAGCGTTTGGGGTTCTTTAACCCAGTCGCCCGTGGTGCCGACGAAAAGCTTCGCCTGGACCTGGAGCGCTACGATTATTGGACTCGCCAAGGCGCGCAGTGCAGTGATCGAGTTGCCAAGCTGGTCAAGGACGCGCGCAAATTAGCAGCAGCGACTCCCGTTGAGGAAGCTGCGGCTTAACTGACGGATTGAGTGATTCAGCCTTGCCAGACACGCCGCAAGCGCCTATTGCGATAGGACGCATCTCGGCGGTTTATGGTTTGAAAGGTTGGGTGAAGATTTTTTCTTTCACCGAGCCAAAAGAGCAGATTTTCAGTTATCAGCCTTGGCTGATTAAGAAAGCTGGCTCCAGGACGCCGATGCAATCTTTTGAAGCGGTGTCAGTCAAGGTTCACGGCAAGGGTCTCATTGCTTTGCCGCAGGATTGCCAGGATCGAGACCAGGCGCAGTTATATGTAGGTTATGAGATTTGGGCAGACAGTGAGCAGCTGCCCAGTCTGGAAGCCGGTGAGTTTTATTGGCGCCAGCTTGAAGGTTTGAAAGTAATTAACGAGATGGGTCAGTATTTCGGCATTGTTGATCATCTGCTGGAAACCGGTGCAAATGATGTGCTGGTGGTGAAAGCCGACAAGGACAGTATCGATGACCGCGAGCGGTTGATCCCTTATGTGGAGCCGCAGTACATCCGCGAAGTTGATCTGCAGCAGGGTAAGATTTTCGTGAACTGGGACGCACAGTACTAATTTTTCAAGCGGCCAGGCACAAGAAGAAAGACGAGGAAGCGGGTATGTGGATGGGAATTGTGACGTTATTCCCGGAAATGTTCCAGGCAGTGACCGACCATGGGATTACTCGGCGGGCACTCGCGTCAGGTTTGTTGGAGATGGAGATATGGAATCCGCGGGATTTCACCACTGACAAGCACCAGACGGTAGACGACAAGCCTTATGGCGGTGGGCCAGGCATGTTGATGAAAGTTGAGCCTTTGACGAAAGCCATTGCGGCTGCAAGGCAGGCCGCAGGCGCTGACTGCCGAGTGATTTACTTGTCACCCCAGGGTAAACGCCTGGATCAGGCAGCGTTGGATAGTCTGGCGAACCGTGAGCGGATGATTTTGGTCGCTGGTCGTTATGAAGGCATTGATGAGCGGTTGATGGATGCCGTGATTGATGAAGAATACTCCATTGGAGACTATGTCTTGAGTGGTGGTGAATTGCCTGCCATGGTTTTAATTGATGGTATTACCCGGCTATTACCGGGTGCGGTGGGAGATCCGGAATCAATTGAGTTTGATTCCTTTAAGACGGGTTTGTTGGATTACCCGCAATATACGCGGCCAGAAGTGGTCGATGGGATGCAGGTACCGCCAGTATTACTGGGTGGCAACCACCAAAAAATTCAGCGCTGGCGTCTACAACAGGCGTTAGGGCGGACCTATGAACGTCGACCGGATTTATTGGAAGGTCGGGAAATGAGTGAGACGGAACAGCAGTTGTTGGATGAGTACTTGCAAGATCAGTTGCAATAACGCTACCCAGCTTCGGCTAATTGAGGATTAACCTGATGAAGAATAAATTGATCGCAGACATCGAGAATGCCCAGCTCAAGCAGGACATTCCCGCATTTGGCCCCGGTGATAACCTGGTTGTTCAGGTCAAAGTCCGCGAAGGCACGCGAGAACGATTGCAGGCCTATGAAGGGGTTGTTATCGCCAAGCGGAATCGTGGCATTAATTCAGCGTTCACTGTTCGCAAGATCTCTCATGGTGTTGGCGTTGAGCGAACCTTTCAGGCCCATAGCCCGCTGATCGATAGCATCACAGTGGTGCGTCGCGGCGATGTTCGGCAAGCGAAGCTTTACTACTTGCGTGAGCTCAGTGGTCGTAGTGCACGTATCAAAGAGAAGTTGGCCAAGCGCTAGGCGCGGCATCTTCGAGAAAAAACGTCGCAATAGCGGCGTTTTTTTTGTCCTGATATCGGCTCACGCCACTGCATCTGTGAGTTGTTCGCTGACCTGATTCCGCGGTAAGGTGTCACCATGTCGAATCAGATCATTGATAAGTTTCTAGATAACCAGTGGCTCGAAAAGGGCTTGAGTCGCAATACCTTGGAATCCTATGGACGGGACCTCAAGGCCTATTCCGCTTGGCTTGAGCAACAGCCTCTGGAGCTCCTCAAGGCGCGCCGAGAGGATCTGCTGCGTTACCTTGCTGCACGTATGGGTCTTGGTTTGAAGTCGCGCTCGACGGCTCGAGCGCTGTCTTGCCTGCGGGGCCTGTATCGCTATTTGCTGCGAGAAAATCTCATTCGCTTAGATCCCACTCTGCGTATTGAAAACCCCAAGCTTGGCCGCCCCCTGCCTGATACGCTTAGCGAGCAAGATATTGATCGATTGCTGGCGGCGCCTGATCCGCTAACGTTATTGGGGCTTCGAGACCGCACTATGCTCGAGGTGTTGTATGCCACGGGGCTGCGAGTCACCGAACTGGTTTCTCTGCAACTGACGCAAATCAACCTGCGGCAAGGTGTTGTCAGAATCATGGGTAAAGGCAACAAGGAACGCTTGGTGCCCCTTGGTGAGGAGGCGATCACCTGGATCGAACATTTTTTGCAGACGGGACGAGAACCTCTACTGAAAAATAACCGCCATGAAAGTGTGGTATTCCCCAGTAATCGTGGTCAGGTCATGACCCGTCAGGCGTTCTGGTATCGAATCAAGGCCCACGCACGAACAGCCGGAATCAAACGCAAGCTCTCACCGCACACACTGCGGCATGCCTTTGCGACTCATCTGCTGAATCATGGAGCAGACCTGCGGGTCGTGCAGCTGTTGTTAGGTCACAGCGACCTGTCTACGACTCAAATTTACACGCATGTCGCACAACATCGGATGAAAGAGCTGCATCAGGCTCATCATCCGCGCGGTTGATCTGTCGAATATGACATTTTAGGAAATAAAATATAGGGCCTGAGCCGCAGGTGGTGTTTACAGTCTATAATAGCGAAAATTGCTAATTGTACCGTTGGTTTTACCGACGGAGTACCGAGGTTTTCGACCTCTCGAACTCTCGAACTACCAGGAAGGCAGATCATGAGCCCTATCAAAATCATTTTTTTTGCATTTACGCTGCTCCTGTCACCAACACTATTCGCGGCTGAAAGTGAGGGCCTGGTGAAAAGCCCGGTGCCTTCGGCGAGTCTGAGTGCTGAAGACGTGCGTGCGCGCCTGCTGCAGGCCAGGCCGGAGCTACCGATCTTGAGTGTCGAAGCCAGTACTTTGGCGGGATTTTGGGATGTGAAATTGCCCGGTGGCCAGACGCTGTTTGTGTCGGCTTCGGGCAAGCATTTTGTCGTCGGTGAGTTATTTGAAATCACGGACAACAATTTCGTGAATATCTCCGAGCAGGGTCGAAACGGCGAGCGCAAGCAGCTGTTAGCGGCCATTGATAAGAAAGACATGGTGATTTTCAAAGCCACTACCGGTGAGCCCAAGGCAGTGATTAACGTTTTTACCGATATCGACTGCGGCTATTGCCGCAAGCTTCATGAAGAAGTTCCTGAAATGAATCGTCTGGGTATCGAGGTCCGTTACCTTGCATACCCTCGAGCAGGTATCGGCTCAGCCTCTTATGACAAGCTGGTGTCTGCCTGGTGTTCGGATAATCCGCAGATGGCTTTAACCCTGGCGAAGGGTGGTAGCGACCTACCTGTTCGAACCTGTGCCAACGCGGTCGCCGCGGAATATCAGCTTGGTGGGGCGATGGGTGTTACCGGAACGCCGAGCCTGGTATTTGAAGATGGCAGGATGCAAGCGGGTTATATCCCTGTGGCCCAACTCGCGGTGGTATTGGGGCTGAATTGATTCGCTGGATGTCATCTTTCATTTCTCAACTAGGATCTATACACGTTTCAGGTTTGAGCTTTGAGCTTTGAGTTATGACGCCTGTAATATCTGTGTAACTGGAGCGCGATAACGCTTGGACCTTGAAGCATTGGAACAAAAACATGCAGAGCGACGCTACGAACTGCAGGTCAGGCGAGACCTAAATCGGAACTTCTTTGCCCATCTCGCTCATGGCATGCTCGGCCAGACGGGCTTTCGACTCATTAATGCGCCGACCTTTATGCCGGCCTATATCATGTTGTTGTCAGGCGGTTCTGAGATGATGGTGGGTCTGGCCTTGTCGCTACAAGCGCTCGGTATGACATTGACGCCATTTGTCGGCGCCAATTTGATCGAGCACCGCAAGCGCGTGTTACCCGTCGGCTTCCTCGTGGGTGGCATGATGCGGTTGAGTGTTTTGTTGATCGCTCTGTCGGGTTTGTTCTTTGGTGGCACGCAGGCCCTGATCGCGATAATGATTTGCTTGACCTTGCTGGGCTTATTTCAGGGTATGCAGGGTGTTATTTTCAACTTTTTGATGTCGAAGGTTATTCCCGTAAAGAAGCGGGGTCGCCTCACAGGCCTAAGAAATTTTCTGGCGGGCATTACCTCAGCGGCGGTGGCTTGGCTGGGGGGGCATTACCTACTGGGTGAGACGCCCACGGCGCAAGGGTATTCAATCACCTTTCTGCTGGCCTTCGTTCTGACGAGTATCGGGCTTGCGCTTCTGCTTTTTGTCCGCGAACCTGAACCGCCCACCGTTAAAATCAAGCAAGGATTGTGGCAGCGCTTAGGTGAGGTGCCGGCGTTGTTGCGAGATGATCCGGCGTTCACCCGTTACTTTCTCGCCCGTTCTTTGGCGACCATGGGTCGTATGGCCATGCCGTTTTATATTTTGTATGCGGGGCAAACGATCGGATTAACCGGCCAGACGCTGGGCATTATTACCTTTGCATTCACTATTGCCGGCACCTTTTCAAATCTGGCCTGGGGCGCGATGGCCGACCGTCGTGGATTTCGCGGTACTTTCTTGCTATCCATCGGCCTGTGGGTATTGTCGACGCTGGTGCTGTTAGTGGCCAGTGGTTTGTGGGCTACCGTGTTGGTGTTTGTCGGTATCGGAGCAGCGGTCCAGGGTTTTCAGAATTCATCACAGAATTTAACCCTGGAATTCGGTGATCGAGATGACCTGCCCGTGCGGATAGCCATCGCGAACACAGCCTCTGAGGTTGCCGGTACCATCGGTCCATTGTTGGGTGGCGTGTTGGCCGCGATGCTGGGATTTGAGGCGGTATTCGCCGCATCTATCACTTTTTTGGTTGTCGGTGGTATTGTTGTTCGAATCTATGTGCCTGAGCCACGCCTTCGTGCCTAGCTTTCGAGGCTAGTGCTTGCAGCTGACATTGACGTTGACATTGGAGCCAAGCCTCAAGGTTGGGCTCAATGTCATTGTGGATTAGTGAGGGTGGACAAAGTTGGCACCCTTGAATAAAGCTAGTTAATATAGACCCTCAATTTGTCTTGAGACAAAATTGCCAAGACGTCGCAGTGATTGAAAAATATATTCATGAGTAACTGCAGCGTCGTCGCTTTTTTGTGCTGCGAAGGCAAAAATAAATTATTTTTTGAACGAGTGTCGGGCTTGAATGCAGCGTTTCAACCCGGGTTTTTTGACTGATTTTCAACTTTTAAAGATGTAAATAAAATGGCAATGGAAGATTTTCCGCGCATGAAGCGCTTACCGCCCTATGTTTTCAGCATTACTGATGCTCTGAAGAAGAATGCGAGAGCTAAAGGCGAGGATATTATTGATTTTGGTATGGGTAATCCAGATCAGCCCACCCCGCAACATATCGTCGATAAGTTGATCGAAACTGTCCAGCGTGGGGACACGCATCGCTATTCCCAATCGAAAGGTATCCCGCGGTTACGGCGTGCAATCTGTAATTGGTATAAGGATCGCTTTGATGTAGATGTCGATCCAGAGTCAGAAGCGATTGTGACGCTGGGTTCAAAAGAAGGCATCGCTCATTTGGCAATGGCAGTGTTGTCCTCTGGCGATACGGTGTTAGTGCCAAATCCTTCCTATCCTGTGCATCCTTATGGCTCTGTTCTGGCTGATGCGGACGTTCGGCATGTGCCAATGACTCCAGATGTCGACTTTTTCACGGAGCTCGAAAAAGCCATTATCACTACCTGGCCAAAGCCAAAAATGTTGATCATCAACTTTCCTGGTAATCCTACCGCGCAGTGCGTTGAGTTGGATTTTTTCGAGAAGGTTGTGGCGATGGCAAAGGAGCATAGTATCTGGGTAGTCCAGGATATCGCCTATGCCGACATCGTATTTGATGGCTACAAAGCACCCTCGATTCTACAGGTGCCGGGTGCAAAAGATGTTGCCGTGGAATTTTTCACCATGTCAAAAAGTTACAACATGCCGGGCTGGCGCATCGGCTTCTGCGTGGGTAATCCTGTTTTGGTGGGTGCCCTGGCGAAGATAAAATCCTATTTGGATTATGGCATGTTCACCCCCGTTCAGGTGGCCGCCATTGCCGCGCTTGAAGGCGACCAGTCCTGCGTGACTGAGATCTGTGAGATGTATCGAAAACGTCGTAATGTGCTCTGCGATGGTTTAAATGCACTGGGTTGGCCCGTAGAGCGACCGAAGGCGACGATGTTTGTCTGGGCTAAAATCCCGCCGCAATTTGCTCACCTGGGCTCGCTGGAATTCAGTAAGCTGTTATTACAGGTGGCAAAAGTCGCGGTGTCCCCTGGTATTGGCTTTGGTCAGTATGGTGACGACCATGTACGTTTTGCGCTGATCGAAAATGAGCACAGAACGCGTCAGGCGCTACGCGGCTTACGCAAGGTGTTTGCTCAGAGCGCAACGCCGGATGATGGAGGGGTAGAGTGATGGACTGTGTAAACGTAGGTATCTGTGGCCTGGGTACCGTAGGTTCTGGCGTTGCCAACCTGCTGATGCGAAATGGCGAAGAGATTCAACGTAAGACCGGCCGCAGCATCAGCCTGGTCCATGTGGGTGCTCGTCGCGATCACCCCGATTGTGATCTAAGTGGCATTCAGGTGAGTCGCGATATTTTTGCTGTGGTCAATGATCCTCAAGTGGACATTGTTTGTGAGTTGATCGGTGGTACTGATACGGCGCTGGAGCTGGTTAGACAAGCTATTAAGAATGGTAAGCATGTGGTTACGGCTAACAAGGCCTTAGTGGCCCAGTATGGCGAGGAATTGTTTTGTCTGGCAAATGCGGCGGGCGTCAGCCTGATGTATGAGGCGGGTATTGCTGGCGGCATTCCAATTGTTAAAGCAATACGAGAAGGACTTGCTGGTAATCGTATCAGTCGTTTGGCAGGTATTATTAATGGTACCTCGAATTATATTTTGACGGAAATGGAGGTCGGTGGTAATCGCAGCTTCGCAGAGGTGTTAGTTGAGGCTCAGGCTCTGGGGTATGCTGAGGCAGATCCAACCTTTGATGTAGAAGGCATCGACGCGGCTCACAAGCTGACAATACTCTCGTCGATCGCGTTTGGTGTGCCGTTGCGCTTTGATGCGATCTATACGGAAGGCATCGCCAATATTACCGTTGAAGATATCCGTTTCGCCAGCGAACTGGGTTATAGAATTAAGCATTTGGGTATCACGACTCGCTCTGAACTTGGTATCGAACTGCGGGTTCACCCAACGCTGGTAGAAAAAACCCATCTTTTAGCCCAGGTTAACGGTGTGATGAATGCCGTACTAGTTGACAGTGACGCGGCGGGGCAGACACTATATTACGGTGCGGGCGCCGGCGCAGGACCCACTGGCTCCTCAGTTGTGGCTGATATTATCGACATAGCACGCAATTTTCCTGATGGGCAGCGAATACCAAACCTGGGATTCGAGCCTGAAGCGCTGCTCGACTTACCCATCCTGAGTATCAATGAAACTCGGTCGTGCCACTACCTGCGACTGCAGGTGCTAGATCGCCCGGGTGTGCTCGCCCGCATCTCGACCATTATGGCGCAGCACAATATCAGTATTGAATCATTGATCCAAAAAGATGTCCGCAAGACCACGGCGCCGATCGCGATTATTACCGACGAAGTATTAGAGGACGCGATTATCGCTGCAGTCAGCGATCTTGAAGCGCTGGAAGAGATTGTCGGATCAGTCAGCCGAATCCGAGTCGAGTCATTTTAGAGGCACGTTGGCTCTGGTATTGGGAAGACTGAATGTCGCAGCGATTGGTTAGAAGACAAACACAGCCGCTGCCTGGCGCGGCATCGCCGCTGTTGAGTCGTCTGTTCTCTGGTCGGGGTATACAAACCCTTGACGAAATAGATTGCTCGCTGGCGCGCTTGTCGCCACCAACGACCATGTTGGGTCTGGGTGCTGCGGGACAACTCTTGGCTGATTGCATCGAACAACAGCAACGCATTCTGATCGTCGGTGACTTTGATGCCGATGGCGCCACCAGTTCGGCGCTTATGGTCCATGGTCTGACCGCCATGGGCGCACTACATGTTAATTACCTGGTGCCGAATCGATTTGAGTATGGCTATGGCCTGACTCCCGAAATTGTTCAGCTGGCCGCCGGCGTCGGGCCCGTCCCACCTGAAACCGGCCACCAACCGCCGCAATTGATTATTACCGTGGATAACGGCATCTCCAGTTGTGACGGTATTCAACTGGCGAAATCCTTGGGCTTCAAGGTACTGGTGACCGATCATCATCTACCTGGCGACGTGCTGCCCGATGCTGATGTGATTGTTAACCCGAATCAACCAGGCTGCGGTTTCCCTAGCAAAAATCTGGCAGGAGTTGGCGTGGCCTTTTATCTGTTGACCCAGCTTCGTCAGACTCTGCGTGAGCGGGGCTGGTTTGATCAGTCTGACCATGTGGCACCTAATCTTGCGGATTATCTTGATCTCGTCGCGCTGGGCACCATTGCCGATGTCGTTGTCCTTGATCAGAATAATCGTATTTTGGTCAGCGAGGGCATTCGGCGTATTCGCGCCGGTCGTTGCCGACCGGGTATCACAGGTTTACTGGAAATCGCCGGGGTTCGTCAGGCCCAGTTGGCTTCCAGGGATCTGGCCTTTGGTATTGGCCCGCGCCTTAATGCGGCTGGTCGCTTGGACGATATGGCACTGGGCATTGAGTGCCTGTTGTCGCCATCCATCATCGACGCCAGAGCCAAAGCGGCGCACCTGGATGATCTAAACAAAGAGCGCCGAGTCATCGAAAATGAAATGAAGACACAGGCTCAGGCTAATCTGAAGTTGCAGCACAACCTGACACCAGCAGGGAACAAAACCGGAGTCTGCCTGTATGACGACGACTGGCACCAGGGCGTGATCGGCATCGTTGCCTCTCGAATCAAAGACCAGTTACACCGGCCAGTGATCGCCTTTGCCCCCTCTGGAGATAACGAAATGAAGGGTTCGGCGCGTTCAATCCGTGGCCTGCATATCCGTGATGCCTTAGCCGCTATTGATGCGAAAAACCCCGGGCTTATTCAAAAATTTGGTGGTCATGCCATGGCTGCTGGTTTGACCATTGAGGCGGAACACTTCGAGCAGTTTGCTCGGCTGTTTGACGAACAAGCCAGCAGTAGTCTCAGCACCGAGGATCTGGAGCAGGTGCTGGTTAGTGATGGCGAGCTCAATGACAAGGTCACCCTGTCGTTGGTGCGTGAAGTTCTGCAGGCCGTGCCTTGGGGGCAGGGTTTTCCAGAGCCGCTGTTTGATGGGGAATTCGAAATACTACAGCAGCGTATTGTTGGACAGCGGCACCTGAAGCTGTCGTTGCTCAACGGTGATCAAACCTTCGAAGCCATCGCCTTTAATCAGGATAGGCTGATCGAGGGGCGCAACAAACGCATGGCTTATCGACTGGATATCAATGAGTACCGAGGAATTGAGTCGGTACAATTGATTATCGAATGTGTGGATGTATCGCTGGACTCGACGCGTAAATAAGTTGTTCGAAATGCTTTATGTGGACTAAATAGGCAAAGGTAGGACTTGCCTAGGTCCAAAAGGCTTGCGTTCATGCAAATGGCGTCCCTATACTTGGGTACTCATAATGAAAACAGTATCTGGAAGTAAATCGATGAATTTTGCCGAGATTGAAAAGCTGGAAAGTTGGGCTGACGTTAATCCATTTGATGTGCCACTAGACAAGATTGATATGTCGCGTCCTGAGCTATTCGAGGCAAATGTTCACGAGAAGTGGTTTGCGCGTTTGCGCGCAGAAGATCCCGTGCATTACTGCGCAGAGAGCATGAACGGGCCCTATTGGTCAGTGACCAAGTTTGAGCACATCATGCAGGTTGATACTAACCACCAGGTTTTTTCATCAGATAGATCTATCTCTATCGTTGATCCGGATGATTTTAATCCAACCAATTTTATCGCTATGGATCAGCCGAAGCATGACGTTCAGCGACGGGTAGTTTCACCTGTGGCCGCGCCCCGTAATTTAGCGCAGCTCGAGGGCGTGATGCGGGAGAAAGCCTGCGAAATACTCGATAGTTTACCCGTGGGTGAAACCTTCGATTGGGTTGATAAGGTCTCTATCGAAATGACCACTTACATGCTGGCCATATTGTTCAACTTTCCTATGGAAGACCGGCGCTTATTGACCCATTGGTCAGATATGGCCACGTCAGTGAAAGGCATCGGTAACTTTGATCATGATGACGAGTACCGTGAGCAAGAGCTCATGAAGTGCTTGACCTATTTTAATCGTCTTTGGCATGAGAGAAAGGGTGAAACCGGAAGTTTTGATTTTGTCAGCATGCTGGCTAATGCGCCAGACACAGCAGATATGATTGATGATCCAATGGAGTATCTTGGTAATCTAATTTTGTTGATTGTTGGCGGTAACGATACAACCCGTAATTCGATGAGTGGCGGCGTGCTGGCGTTGAACGAGAATCCCGAGCAGTATGCCGCCTTACGAGAAAATTTAGATCTTATACCGAAGATGGTTTCTGAAATTATTCGTTGGCAAACACCACTGCCGCACATGCGTCGAACTGCGCTTGAAGACACTGTGATCGGTGATAAACAGATAAAGAAAGGTGACAAAGTCATCATGTGGTATGTGTCAGGCAATCGGGACGAATTGGCGATCGATAGCCCCCATGATTTTATCATTGACCGAAAAAAAGCCCGGCAACATTTGTCCTTCGGCTTTGGTATTCATCGCTGTATGGGAAACCGCGTTGCTGAAATGCAATTGCGGGTGATGTGGGAAGAAATCATGAAGCGATTTTCATTTGTTGAGGTGGTGGGTGATGTTAAACGCTTGCCATCAAACTTCGTGTTGGGTATTACTGAAATGCCAGTGCGCTTACATGCCAAATAGCTTGCAGTCATCGGCAGCTTTGCAGGCGAGAAGCTCGCTAACTGTGAAACAAGCCAAATGGTAATCGAAAGGGTAATCGGGGCATCTATTCAATCACTCAAGAATAATGTGAATGAGTTGATTTAACGGATGGTCCCAGATTTACGCCTGACAAAACCAATGGTTTTGATAGCGTGAGGATCATGAATGGCGTGAGCCCCTTTGACCTCAACCGTCACGGCCTTGGTGAGAATAAAGTATGACGCTACCGACGAACATTGCGCTTGTAGAGACCTTAGATGCCCTAGTTGCCATTAATGGTAAATCAAATGCGTCGACTCAAGCCAAAGTGATCTCTCGACTGGAGCAGCACTCGATCCGGTTCCTCGAACGTTGTCCGTTTCTTATTATTGCCACCCAATGTGGCGGTGAGGCCGATGCGTCTCCACGAGGCGACTCACCCGGCTTTGTGAAAGTGTTGGATGACACGACATTGCTGATACCCGAGCGGCCCGGTAATCGCCTGGCAGATTCTCTTACCAATATCGTTAACAGCCCAGGTATCGGTTTGATATGCCTGATTCCAGGTATGGCTGAAACCCTACGTATCAATGGCAATGCCTACATCACCACTGAACCCTCTTACCTACAACAACTTTGTCATCAGGCTGTGCCGCCGAAACTGGCTATCCTGGTTGATATCAAACAAGTGTACTTCCACTGTGCAAAGGCTTTTATTCGCGCCAAGCTATGGGATGCCGCGACACAAATGCCACGAGATGAAATGCCTTCTTTAGGTAAAATCATCCTCGAGCAGATTCGAGGCCAGGTGACGGTGACTGAGATAGCAGCAGTGGATGATATCTTGAACGACGACATCAAAAACAACCTATACCACACCTAAAGTCCCCGGTGAGCTATCCCCGGTGAGCTATCCCCGATGAGCTATCCTCGATCATAGATCGGAATAATACGGCGATGCTGAAGGTCGTGCAGCCAGAAGCAGAAGCTCGCTTGTGTATCGTAGGCCGCGTTAAAGCCGGCTTGCCTGATTTTTACAGTGCTGACGAAAGTCGGTGAAGGGGTGCGTTTTGCTCCATAGGCAAAACATAAATCTGCGTAGAAGTGACTCTCTCCCAATAACTGAGCGAGAGGGATTTTCTGCAGGTTATATTTTGCTACAACCTGCCGCCAGAGTGCTTCTCTTTCTGGAATATAGACCGACAGCGGTGTGGGTTCCGGATCGCCCATAGGGACACCGAGTGTGTCTGCCATGGCGGGCCACATGTCGAGCCAGGAAAAAACTTCACCGTTTGTCAGGTTAAAGGTCTCACCCCCGGCCTGATCCTGGGTTGCTGCCCAAAGACAGGCATCACCCACCAGTCGAGCATCAACCGCTTCCCAGACGCCGTCGAGGCCGCCCGGAAAGCCAAAGGCTAATCCTTCTGCCCGGCGCAGGGCGGCATAGATGCCGATGACTGGCGGCAGGTTCATCACGACGCCGTGGTTGGGTCCGACAATCAGTTGTGGTCGAAAGATCGTAAAGTCGAAGCCGAAACTAGCCGACTTTTCTTTAATGTAGTCTTCCTGCACCCAATAGAAATTCGGGTGATCAACTCGTGGTTGTGATTCTCTGGCGGGTATGCGAATGGGGCCCTGAGTGATGCCATAGGCTTTAGTGCCTTGCAGTATCGTTACGTGGCTAAGCTGTGCATGATCTGTCAGCGGGTCTAGTAGATTCCGAATCATTCGGCCGTTGGTTTCAATCTGCACCGGATCAGACCATCCCTGGACCAGGCCGGGTAGCTCGAACACGGCAGTGTAAACCACATGGGTGACATCGTTGAGTTTTGCTGTCGCGGCTTTACAAGCCTCATCGTCCTGCAGGTCCAGCGCCAAGTACTGGAAAGGACCTGCATCAATCAGCTCGGGAAATCGACGAGAGCAGGCGATAACGTGCCAGCCAGCCTTAATAAAACTGTTTGCCGCCGCAGTACCCACTAGGCCGCTTGCACCGGCTATTAATACAGTTTGATTAGTTTTCATCGACTATATCAACTCTAGATTGTCGGGTACCGGCGACCGTTTCAGGCAGCCTGGCCGATTAACATGTCAGCCAGGATGGCACGGTGATATCTCGCATCGCCGAAGAGCATCTGGTTGTGCATTTGACGCTTGAAGAACAAGTGCACGTAGCATTCCCAGGTAAACCCGATGCCGCCATGAAACTGTACCGCACGACTAGAGGCAAAGACGGCCATGTCGCTGGCGTTAGCCTTCGCCATGTGGGCAAGCTTGACCGTGTTCGCCCATTCCTGGCGCTCAGGGTCCGAATCAATGGCGCACGCGGCGCTGTAAGCCAGTGACTTGGCGCGGTCAATGTCGAGCATGACATTCACCAGCGGATGCTTCACCGCCTGAAAGAATCCCAACGGTCGATCGAACTGAACCCGGGTATTCGCATATTCAACCGTAGTCTGTAGTAGCCATTCACCCGCACCGACCATATCGGCGGCGATGACGGCCTGAATGGCCGGCAGGGCATAGGCCAGTGCCACATCGCCGGCACCGGGTGCAGCGACTTCGACCGCAGTTACACCCGTGAAACTGATATGGGCCTGGTCGCGGGTCAGGTCGATGATACCATCCGCTGCAATCGCAACGCCGGCAGCGTCTGCCGCGACATAATACAAGCCCACACCTGCCGCAGAGCGAGCGCTGACAACCAGTCCCTCGGCCTTGCGGGCGTCCTGGACAAACCAGGCGGTGCCATTTAATTGACCCTTGTCGATACTGACGTCGGTATCTGTCGGTTCCCACGAGCCTTGCTGATTGGTGATGGCCAGGCTCATCGGCTTGCCACCAGCAATCTCTGCCAGGACATCGTTAGCCGCCGCTGAGTTGCACTCACGCAGGACAAATGTGGTATTGAAGGTCGAGATCAGTGGCGAAGGAAATGCAGCCCGGCCAGCTTCCTCCGCTAGCGCCAGAGCGGCGACTAAGGGCATGCCGATGCCGCCGGCGGCTTCCGGTACGCAGGCAGCGGTCCAACCGAGTTCTGTGATCTGCTGCCACAGGCCCTTGTCCCAGATGCACTCTATATTGCGATGGATATCGGGATTGCCGGCGACTTGCCGGTGTAGCTTGTCGGCGCTGCAATGATCGCTGAAGAATTTCTTCGCTGAATCCCGCAACATGGTTTCATCTTCGCCAAAGCCGAAATTTTTAGGTTGTTCAATCATAGTCAATTCCTTGCCTTGCTCAATTATTTGGATTTCGGCATGCCGAGTCCGCGTCCA
>Ga0208544_10000460_pt1 | contig 32294 bp, 51 predicted proteins | sample DEB08_DNA_9_FD_184526 | JGI IMG/M metagenome (GOLD analysis project Ga0208544, IMG submission 184526) | Aqueous microbial communities from the Delaware River and Bay under freshwater to marine salinity gradient to study organic matter... | ecosystem: Environmental > Aquatic > Marine > Coastal ... | reverse complement strand
ACTGCCTCTAGTAAGACTCTAACTCATAAAAAACCTAAGTCATAATGTATGCTCTTGTAGTAGCTACTATGCTTTCAGTAAGTACAGAACCTGCACTGCCTGTTATGGTATCTAGTTATCCAACTCTTAAAAAGTGTAGAGTGGAGTTACTGGTAGTAGCTAAAGAATTAGACTATAGATTAGTTACGAATCCTATTCTTGGCTATGCAGTTCAGAAAGAAACTGAAGATAAAACTACTATAGCATTCTGTATACGAAACATTGAGAGTATATAATGAATTCTAGTCCTTTAGAGATATACCCAGTTCACGTAGCTCCTGCCCTTGCGCCTATGGGACAGGGTTTACTAATTGAACCATCTGTCAACAGAGTTAACGCTGAGTACCTAGTAGTACAACCATCAAGAGAACCATACGGGATTCCCGTAGAGTACACAAAGAGGGTTTGGGTATGTTAGCAGAACTGGCTATTGCGAATGCTGCCTTTTCAGTTATTAAACAAACTCTTTCTAATGGCAAAGAGATTGCTGATGCTGGATCGGCTGTAACTAAATACTTTAGTGCAAGTCAGTCTATAAAACAGAAAGCTGCCATTGGTACAGGAGATGTACTGGGAGCATACCAAGCAAAACAAGCAATAGAACGCCAAGAAAAAGAACTAGAGTTTATGCTCAACAAACAGTCTATTCAAGGCTACTATAAGTATTGTCAGTTTAGAGATGAGTTCCATAAAAAACAGAAAGCACAAGTTAAGAAACAAAAAGCACAAGCTAAAGAAATTAAAGAGACTATGGTACTGGCAGGACAAGTTATAGGAATACTCGTAACTGTTCTAGCTGCTTTCTTTGGCGTAGTTATGTATCTTAAATATTAAAAGTGAGTGATACTAAATTGACAGAACAAGAGAAAGATGAAATAGCTGAGTTAGCTGCACAGAAAGCCTATGATCGTTTTTACCTTTCAGTAGGTAAGTCAGTCGTTAAGAAACTGATGTGGATTATAGGCGCAAGTGCTTTTGCTTGTTGGTTATATTTTAAAGAAGGAACATTATGATTTATAGAGATATTATAAATGAAGTGCTGCGGAGATTACGAGAAGATCAGATGACTGATTGGTCTGGTAATCTTTCTTCAGCAAACGGCCCTACTGACTATCATAAAATGGTTGGTGATTTTGTCAATGATGCAAAGTATGAAGTAGAGCATTATTGGGATTGGCAAGTATTACGTGTTACGTCTGCTATCTCTACAAGTGATGGTGTTATGTCTTACTCCCTTTTAGGGGCAGGAAGAGACTTTAAAGTATTAGATGTCATTGATACTTCAACAGGTACTATCTTAAACCAAATGTCTAGTGCTGACATAAACACTAGAGTATTTCCTACAGCTAACATAGCTAAAGGTGAGCCCTCTTCTTACGGTTTTAACGGTATTGATGATAACTTAGATATGGTGGTTGATGTATGGCCTCTGCCTAATGACACAAGACGAATTAACTTTAACGTAGTTAAGCCACAAGACAAGCTTCAATTAGCTGAGACTCACTGTTACGTCAATGAGCAAGCAGTTATCTTAGGTGCTTATATGAGGGCCCTAGCTGAACGTGGTGAAGACGGGGGTACTCAGGTATCAGTAGCCGCAGGAGAGTACGTCAACATCCTATCTAGAGCCGTACAGATTGATGCTGGTAAGACTCAGATGGAGATGACTTGGTATGCCAACTAAGCAATTAAACCCTTTAGTTCTAGACTCTGTAGGTGTATTTGGGTTAAACACTCAAGCTAACGCCTCTAGTCTAGATCACAGGTGGTTAGTTAACGCAGACAATATAATGATTAACTCAGAGGGTCGTCTGACTTCTCGTAAGGGTATTCAGGCTATCTCTGCTACTGTAGGTAACTACCCAGTTAAATCTCTGCATTGGCATCAATATGCTAATGGCACTGCTAACTTAATCTCTTCAGCTAACAATAAGATTTGGAAGATTAACTCTAGTGCTGTACCTCAAGTAAATACTGAACAAACATTCACAGGTACTCCACAGACTATTACAGGCGATAACTGGCAGTGGATACAGTACGATGATGACTCTATTGGTGTTCAAGCAGGACACAGGCCCATACATTTTACTTCAGACACAGGAGTATGGTCAGACTTAGAAGACACGGCTCATTACTCAGCATCTACAAACATAACTACTTTTGATCCTTCTACTATGTTGTCTCAGTACGGTCGTCTATGGGCGGCAGGATTTACTGAAGATAAACAAACGATACTGTACTCTCGGACATTAGAACATCATAAATGGACAGGTACAGGGTCTGGTGCTTTAAACATGAAATCAGTCTGGGGTTACGATGATATTGTAGCCTTAGAATCTTTTAATGGTAAGTTGATTATATTCGGTAAGAACAACATAGCCATCTATAATGATCCGTTTGATCCTAGTGCTACTACTTTTGCTTTAGATGAAGTAATACAAGGTGTAGGGTGTATTGCTAGAGATTCTATACAAGCCTTTGGTGATGATGTTTTATTCTTAGCTGCTGATGGCGTTAGGTCGCTGAATCGTACTAAGATCCAAGACAAGATGCCCTTAACAGACTTGACTAAGAATGTCAAGAATGATATTATCAAACACATTACATCGTCTAATCCAGACGACATTAAATCAGAATATAACACATCAGGTGGTTATTATGTCTTATCCTTCACAGGAATTAATGAGACGTACATCTTAGATTTTAAAGTAATAAACCCAGACAACACCCCTAGAATTACTAAGTGGCTATTCGATAAAAACCGTAGTCCTAAGTCTTTCTTATCGTTAAGCACTGGTCAATTATATTTAGGTCTAGGATCAAGTAATTTTAATGGTGTTATAGCTACGTATGATAACTATTACGATCTAGATTACTCAGGTTCTACTGCCGTATATAAGACTTACCAGACTACATTTAAGACAGTCTGGATGGACTTTGGTGTGCCCCACTCTGCTAAACTACTAAAACAATTCTCTTGTGTTATAGACGGAGGCCGTGAACAGGACGTTACGGTTAAATGGTTTAGAGACTACAACATTACACAAGGTAACTCAGCTACGTTTAACTTAACCCCTGTTTCATCAGGAACTACGGCTGTATATGGGGCCAGCACTAGCTTATTCGGAACTTCTAAATACTCTCCATTGTTTTTCCCTAGAGAGTATAAAGTCAATATGAGTAAATCAGCTAAAACAGTCCAGATAGAAATGATAAATTTAATTAATGGATTTAAAGGCTCGCTTCAAAGCATGACAGTCCTAGCAAAAGAAGGCAAAATACGATGAGTAATTATACAGTACAAGTAGCGTGGTCGGGAAAAGATGCGCTTGCAGACTCTAATCCAGCTAAGGTTGTTTCAGGGGATGATTTTAATACTGAATTTGTAGCTGTTCAAACAGCAGTTAACTCCAAAGCAAACTTAAACGGAGATCCATTAGAAGTATTTAGTGCGTCTAAAGCAACTACAGGTGACAACACAACTAAAGTAGCTACTACGTCTTTTGTTGCTACTGCTATTACTGCGGCAGCGCCTACAGCAGCTATTGTCAATGGTCTTGCCTATCCAGTAGGGTCTGTCTATACCTCAGTAGTAGCGACTAACCCTGCTACTTTGTTAGGTGTAGGTACATGGTCAGCCTTTGGTGCAGGTAAGGTACTGATAGGTATTGATGCATCAGATGCTTCTTTTGATACTGTTGAAGAGACAGGCGGTTCTAAGACTGATTCTCACGCTCTGTCAGTCAGCGAGATACCAGCCCACACTCACGCTTCTGGTTGGACATTGGGCGGTGGTGATGGTAGTGCGAATGTCTACGCTACAACTAACGGTGGTGCTGGAGCCCCTGCTTCTGGATCTACAGGCGGTAACGCAGCACATACACATGATATCGTACAACCTTACGTTGTCGTCTACTTCTGGAAGAGGACTGCATAATGGCATTAGTTGATAGAAGCGGTAATCCTGTTAGGTCGGGTAATGGAAACGCCATTGGGACACGTACTGGTAGTGGAAATAATAACAATAATAACAATAATAATAACGGTGGGGGTGGCGGTCAAGCAGCAGCACAGGCAGCAGCAGTAGCACAGGCTACGGCTAATAGGAATATGCAAGCGCAAATAGCAGCAGCAGAAGCAGCACAAGCTAAAGCAGCGCAGATGGCGGCAGTTCAAGCAGCACAACAAACAGCAGCAAGTAATGCAGCAGCAGAGGCAGCTTATAACCAAAAACTACAAGAACAAAAAAGGTCTGAATCTTTATTTGGTTTATCTTGGGGTGGTAATAACCCTATTTCTCCACAAACTCAAATAACTGCTGCTACAGAAACAGGGCCTATGTATGGAGGCCCTCAAGGTAATCCTAATGTAGCTGGTAATACTTACGCTAACGCCCCTACTCAGTCGTTTACCAATGTTCGTGGAGGAACTACTTCTTACCCTAACCAAGCCCCTGACACAATGTTTAGAGGTTTAGGGAATGGAATTACAGGTGGTTTTAAAGGTAAATTATTAGATGAGTTAGGCAATGCACTAGGAACAGACAGCTACTTTGGTGGTATGTTAGGTGCTTACAATGAGTTTGATCCTCTAGGTGATTTCGCCCAACAGACTATGTACGGTATGAATGATCAAGCCAGACAAGAATATCTACGACAGGAGTCAACAAACCCTGATTGGCGAATGATGTCTGAGACTGAGAGGGTATCTTTAGCTCGTAAACCTCAGTTAGATAACCAGCTACCTAATGCCTACATAGGCGGTGGGCAAGGCCGTCCTAATGAAGCACAGTTAAACGCTATGCGTCCATCAAACATATCTGAAAAACAGTGGGCTGGTTTACCTCAAGGTATGAAATCACAACTAGCACAATCAAGCGGTATGATGGGTAGTATGGGTGGCGGTGGGGGCGGTAATGCTTTTGGTGGTTATTCAGCAGGTACAGGCGGTGGTAATAATAGTGGTATAGGTGGAGGGGCAAGTGTGTCTGGAAATAATGGTCAATACTTTGATGGTGGTTATACAGGGAGTGCGGTAAATCAATTATCACAAGCTCGTGCCCCTCGCGGTATGGAATTTGGTAATATATATGGAACTACTCGTTTTGATCCTCTTACAGGTCAATACATCGAAACAGCAGCGCCTGAGTTTGAACAGTTCCAGCAGGGACTTCTAGGGCAGCTTCAGGGCTCTCAGGAAGCCTACCAGAGCTTCGATCCCAATGATGCGGCAGCAGAGTACCTACGTGGCGTAAATGCCCTTAGAGAGCCTCTCAGAGAGCAGCAGACGCAATCCTCCTTGAGTCGTCTGATAGAGTCTGGTAAACTAGGATCTACAGTCGGTACACAAGCTTTGGCTCAATTAGAGACTGAACAAAACAACCAACGATTCCAAGAAGCAACACAAGCCCAACAGTATGGGGCTCAGATGCAAGATCGTATGATGGCTAATCAGGCTGGTCTATTTGGTCTGACTCAGAACGTAGCAGATCAACAATTCAAACCACAGCAGCAAGCACTCGGTTCTGTCCCTATGCTGCAACAAGTATATGGCTTTGCACAAGAGCCTCAGTTCCAAGAAAGTCTAGCACAGCAAGGTATTGCAGCACAGCAGAGTGCTAATAATACATCTAACTGGATGGGCTTAGGAACTTCATTACTAGGTACTGACGTAGGTCAGGATTTGATAGGTGATGCTTGGGGCTGGCTAACTAGCTAATATTGGAATTACGGAGTAAGACACATGGCAGGATTATTTGGCGCAGGGCCATCATCAAACATTTTACAGACAGTACAGTCTTCTTATGGGGATATGCTCAATGCTGAAAAGCAGAAGGGTGTATCCACACAGGCTGCTATGGGTGCTTTTGGACAAGCGATAAGCCCTAAAGCAATTGGTATGAATCAATTTAAGAATGATTTTAAAGACGCAGATTGGAGTAAGCCAGAAACATATCAGAGGGCTGGTGAGCAGATTATGCAGTTTGATCCTAATGGCGGTTTAGCTATGATGGATAAAGGGCGAGTTCTAGCATCTTCTCTGGTTCCTAAAACAGATCGACAATTTGTAGAAACTGTTGATGCAAATGGAAAGCCAATTAGAAAGTTAGTTGATCTAGAGTTGATGGAATTAGGTTCAACTATTTCATCAGATAAAAAACCTACTGCTACGAAAGACACATATACAGGCGCACAGCTAATGCTGTTACCTAAATATAAAGGTATGGTTTTTGATCCTACTACTGTGTATCAAGTTGATTCTGCGACTGATTCTGTAAGTCCTGTAAGTAAAACAGGAGAAAGTGAATCTGCCTTTATATCTAGTACAAAAACAGGCCAGCAGTTAATGGATATGCCTGAGAATAAAGGGAAAAAATACGATCCTACTACTGTATTTAAACAACTACCAGATCAGACTTGGCAGCCTATAAGCAAGACAGGGGAAGGTGAAGAGTCTAAAGGAACTACTCTAAGGCAAAACGCAAAAACAATTGCTGGAGAAGGTGCTTCTGAAAAACAAGTTGTACAAGTAATGAGACAGTTAGGGGGTATTGCAAGTGATATGCAAGTACCTGTAGGAGAAATAATTAAAATTACTAACAGCTTCCAAACTGCTACAGATACTGAAAGAAAAAGAGTAAAAGGCGCTGATTATGTTATAGATTTAACAGCAGAAGATACTTTTAGAAAAGGAATGAAAGCAGACGAGATTTCAAGTATTGCTGATAATTTAACTCGTAGTTTGTTTGGCGATAATGCTTTAAAAGCCCAAGCTGAGATGGATAATTTTAGAAATTCTAAAAAGTTTACTCTTAAAGTACGCAACGCATTTAGTAACTTTTTTGATGGTACTCACACAGCAGAAACACTTAAAGGATTTCAAGAGTTAGCTAAGTTTGTAAAAGAGAGAGAAATGGATTCTTACAACGACAAACGACAAGCACAAGCTAATGCTTTAGGAGTATCTAGTAACTTAAAACCAGATCAGATAGAAACCATATTAGGGCCTGTAAAAGGCATGAAATGGATTCAGCCAGACGGTACTCCTTATCCAGATGCTAACTATGAGTTGAATGGGGATATGTGGCGAGTAAGGAATGGTATAGGCTATATTAAATATAAAAAAGGTGAATTTTAAATGGCTGCTTTAGACTTGTCAGGCGCAAAAGTCGTAGGGCCTTTGGATGATACTTCAGTTACACCTAATGAAGTAAGTGATTCAGGAACTGCATTAGATTTTTCAGGGGCCGTTGCTGTTTCTGATGATGCCCTAAATCAAAAATTAGACTTAAAAATGTCTGAATTGTCTGAGGTAGACACGGTAAGGGCTTCTGAAGCTAGGCAGGGTGAGGATGAATCTTCATTTGCTTACTTTATAAGGATGAGTGCAGCCGCTTTTGAAAGAGGTGCTGTTAACTCATTAGATACAGTTATACCAGATGATTTGGTAGATCAATGGAGAGGGGAAGCTACTAGAGGTATGGATTTTGATCAACCTTACTTGTTCCAAAATCCTAATCGTTTTATGACTCCTGTAGAATTGTACCAGCATCGTTCTCATCTACGAAATCTATGGGGATTTAAAGGAGAGGAACCTATTCCTGCTCAAGGCACTGAAGGTAATCCGTTAAACACAACAGAGTACATCGTTAGGTTTTTAACAGCAGGTCAAGAAGGTGCAGCAGATGTTACAAATTTAGCAACAACAGCACCTCGTATCATAGCTAACGTAGCTCAATCTTTCCTACCTTCTGCGGCAGCAGACTTAATTGTAAATGAAACGGCACAAGTTCTTGCTGATACTGATTTAAGTTCAAGCACAAAAACAAACATTTTACTTGCAACAGGAATAACAACGGGCATAACTACAAGTGTTGCTCAGTCTACTGTCCCTATTGTTTATAACTCTATTAAAGCAGTAAAAAAAATAGATCCTGTAAGTTCAGTAGAACTTGGTTTAGATAAATACCAACAAAGATTTGCAGATAGGGTAGCGGCTAGTGGAGGTGACTTCTCTGAAATAATGGAACAGGCTTATGAAGTACAAGCAGCTTTAGGTGGAGAACCTCTAAAAATAATCCCTATAGCGGCAGCTATGTCAAACGATATAATGTCGAGTCAATTTAATAAGTTCTATGGGGATGGAGGAGATGCTCAATTTAGAAAAAACATTTCAGAAGCTATTAAAGAGTTTGAAGTTAGACAACAAGAATACCTAGAATTATTAAATGTAGATCCTAATTTGCCAGAAGGTTTTACAGTACCTAAAGCAATAGCAAAAGAAACAGAGGCAAGAACTAAATTTGAAGAGGCTCGTCAGGCACACATACAGAAAAAAATAGATACTGTTGAAGATAATTTATTTAAAGTCACTGAAGGTTTGGTCAGAAATGATGCTAAGACTGATATAGGCGCTGCTGCGGCAGGTCTGGTAGCTAAAAAGAAAGCTTTAGTTCAGGATCGTTTGTCTCCTATGTATACTGAATGGAAAACTAATGCTAAACAACAAGGAGTTGAACTAGCACCAGAAGGAGTAGACAACTTATTAGGGTGGGTAGAAAGTTTACCTTTAGATGAAGGTCGGTTCTTAAAAGGATTTAGTCCTCTATTAAGTTTAAAATCAAGAACTGATCTAGACCCAGAGACAGGTCTTTCTTTAGAGTCTTATAGTGCTACTGATATGTTGCAGTTAAAGAATCAAGTAAACGGAAGAATACGTGACTTATCTGGAACTACAGATTCTGCTGGTAAGGTACAGCTAAACTTATTGAATAGGTTTAAACAAGGCCCTCTAGCAAACGCATTAGATGAATTACCTGATGGTTTTGGAGATGCTTTACGTAAGATAGATGAAACGTATTACAAAGAAATGGGTATCCCGTTCAATTCGGCTGGCGTAGCTAAAATGTCTGTCAGTAAGTTTACTAATCAAGTTGCTAACGATTTAACTAAACTACAAAACGCAAGAGACTTTATAGGGGCTGTTGGTGAAGAGGGCGTTCCTGTTTTAAAAGATGCCATATACGCAAAGATAAACAACTTAGCTATAAAAGGAAGTGACGTTGCTCACGAAAAACGTATAAAAGCATGGCTCAATGATCCAGACAACGCTGAATTAATTTCTTTAGTTCCTAATTTAGGGGATGAACTTTCAGACGCGGTAGTCGCTATTGAAAGTTCCCATGCAACCATTGCTCGTCTTAAATCAGACTATGCCTCTAACGCATTTCAAGCTACTAATGATTTTTTAAAGCTAACTCGTAATAGCGGATTAGACAGCACAGTAGCTAACATGATAAAAAGTGGTGGCGCTAGTATGGGAGATATATTACCTCTTCTTAAAAATATGGATCTTGAAAGCGAGGCTATGTTTAGAACGGGTATACGTCTACAGTTAACAGAAAGAGCAATGAACAATAAGATTGTAACATCTTCTGGCAAGGCTAAGACACAAGCCCAAGCTTATATGGAGGCTAATAGAGAAGTGTACACTGAGTTCTTTGGTGCAGAGTACATAGATCAGTTTTCAACAGCTATGAAAGCTTTTGATATAGTAGATACTGGCGCTAAAGTGGCTAAGATACCTATTAGAAGTTCTGCTAAAGCTAATGAACTATTAAAAGAGTCTACAGGAGTAGGGGCTTCAGAGGTTGCTTCAGCATACCGTAGGGTTCAGAATAGATTTATGAGTCCAATAGGAGCAGCAACAACTATAGTTTCTAAGATAGCCCAGTTTAAATTAGACGGTAAAAAAGAAGCCCGTCTTAAAGAGTTAGTCTATGATCCTTTAGTTGTATCTAAACTGGCTAAACTATATGACTCATACCAGAGTGCTACTTTAGCTGATAAAGCTATAGCTATTAAGGATGCAATGAAAAGAGTAATAATGAAAAATACTAAAAGAGGTATTTATATCGGAGCGCGTGAAGGTAGGTTGAGCGAATACGGTACTCCACCAGAACAGGAACAAAATTAATGTTTGAAGAAATGATGGCTCAATACGAGAGAGTAAAAGCTGACTTGTCGGGGATGTGGGCTGCTATAGACGTTACTATGGTAGCTGCGAAAGTGTCTGATTCTTTAAAGAAATCAGCAGGAACCCCAGAAAATGCAAATATGGTGGATAAAATAGAGAAGTCTAGAACTGGAGGATCTCCTGTTACTTTACAGGCTTTTACTGCCCCTGTTCCAGAAGAGGCTCAAAGTTTTACTCCCTCTGTTCAAGAAGAAGAAGTAGGCGTATTTACAGACACTACAGCAGACACTACTGTTTCTGATCTAGGAAATGAAGAAGAGTTGATGTCTTTGTTAGATGAAGAAGATGAGTTCTTAAATAATGAAGGGTATAAAGGTGATGTACTTGACATGGAATTATTTAAGTCACAATTAGTAGAGGATGAAGGTCTAAGAAATAAAGTGTATGAAGACACTGAAGGTAATCTTACTGTAGGCGTAGGACATAAAATTCTACCAGAAGATAATCTTAAAAGAGATAGTGTACTAGATTCAGATGCTGTAGAACGTATATTTGATAAAGACGCAATTAGTGCTGTAAAACAAGCTTCTACATTAGCTGTTAACTGGGAAAGCTTACCTGCCCAAGCAAAGCACGTTCTGGCTAATATGACTTTTCAGTTAGGTAAGGCAGGGGTTTCTAAGTTTAAGAAGACCCTTGATTTAATTAACAAAAAGGATTTCAAAGGGGCTTCTGTTGAAATGTTAGATTCTAAATGGGCGAAACAAACACCCAATAGGGCTAAAAAGATGTCTGCTTTAATGGCTTCAATCACTTAATTTTAGGCAAATAAAAAGGCCCCTCAGATTTCTCTTTGGGGCCTTTTTTGTTTACTTCTTTCTATTACCTACATTATCTTCTAACTCTATAAGAAGGTCTATGTAATGTTTGATCTTCTCTAGATCCTCCACACCATTCTTATTACGCCACCTAGATATGTACTTTACAATACTACCTTCAATAAAGGACAGGTTGTTAGCGTGAATGTATTCAATAGGCTGAATGCCTCCCATCTGATAGTGACTACCTCCTACTTGAGTGTCTAGTGATGAATTAGGTTCCATCTTCAAAATCCCCTCGCTCTATAGCAATCATTAATTTATCGTCAAACCTCTCTAACAACTCTTCAGCAGAAATACATAATATCTCAACTAACAGGTCTACATCGTAGTCTCTGGTTATGTCTTCGATTAGTTCCTCTACTGTCTTAGCCATTAGCTGTCTTACTCCACTTATTAAGGGCTTTCATATCATCTTGTGAGAACCATTTAATGTCGTGCTTATCACACCAGCCAGCGTTAGTTAGTTTAGATCCTTTCCGTAGTTTCTGATGAGGCTTAGACCAGACAAAGACAAGTATCTTATTCTCTTTTAGCATCTGGTCGTGGATAGCTTTATACTTCTGGGTGTCTCCAGACCTAAAGAATCCTTTGACTTCAATAAAGATATTACCCTTAATGAAGTCTGGATTATAGGTCTTATGGATTATGTACCCTATCTTTTCAGATTCGTACTCCCATTCAGATAAACCTAAAGCTACCCTAGCTTCTAGTTTACTTCGGTACTTTGGCAGTTGCTTTTTTGACATCTGGAATATCCTTTAATAACGCCTGTACCATTTGACCTGTACCATCAATAAAAGGACTGCCGTGTAGTGCCCATCCTAGATTCAATAGTATGTTGATCTGCTCTTCAAAACGCTCAGATCGGGGAGTCTGTACTACTTTAAATTTTACACTCATATTACTTAGTCTCGGTTATTTCAATTACTCTAGGTAAACTCCAAACTTCCGTTAGGAACTTAGGGCCTGTACTATACAAGAAAGTCCTTAATTCAGGGTAGCAAGTATGCTTATAAGGACAGTAAGAGCATTGTGTAGATAACTTCATATTCCCACTTTTACCATCTGGTACTGGGTAGCTACATGGCTCAGGCATTTCATCTTTAGATACAATATCTTTTAAGTGAGTGATCCTGTCCTCAATGCTTTCACCTTCAGTCAAGTCTATCATTGCTAAGGCTAAATGTCCATTGCCTTTGTCCATAGCAAGCCAACCACCTTCTTTAACTCCAAGCCCTGCACCATAGCCTTTTAACTGATCTACATAACCAAAGGGATCGTCAAACTCTACAGTGTTATCCTTGAACTTTTTAAAGGCGTAGCTGGAGGCTGATTTAACATCAATAAGTTTACCATCAATAGTACAGTCCATAGAGCCCTTGACTCCATTAACCTCTACCTTATCTTGTTCATTAGCTACAGTGTGACCACCTAGACGTACTAACAATAAGACTAACTCTTCTATTACATGACCGTACAGGAACTTAATCAACGTAGAGGGCTCTAATTCCTCTTTAGGGTAGTCTTTGGAGTTAAGCCATACCTGTCTATCAGGTTTGCCTACGGACGACATACGCAAGCGTGTGGAGTCTCCGCGCTCTTCAAACAATGACTTAAATACAGCCTCCTTTACGTTAGTCCCGAACAGATCAAATATCGCATCAACATCTACGTCTGGATCTGCTTTGCTATTCTTGACTACCGAATAAACATCTTCTATTAATGTGTCTAATGTTTTATTCATTATATTTATTACCTTTTGATAGATTATCTTTTGCTTTTAAAATTTGTAAGTTATTCTCTACATGGAACCCCGATACTTTCTTACCTTGTAAGGGTATAATATGGTCAACATGGTAGGAATTAGGGCCGTACTTACTAATTAATTTAGAACACTCTTCATATATCTTTCTGATCAAAAACAAATTTGCCCATTTAGGAGTTCTCTGTATTTTAGAGGCGGCTCGTTTTGAATTGATGTAGTTAACATACCCTTTGTTTTCTTTTTTCCATTTTATTTTTCTTAGTTGTTCTTTTTTTGTATTAACTCTGGGTTTTTTTCTGGAATCTCTTTCATATATTCTATTTTCTATTCTTTTACATTCAATACATCTATATTTATGATTCCTTACACAACTAGATAACCAGTTAGATCCTTCTTTTAATACATTTTTACATCCTATACATTCTCTATTAGTGGCACTCATACCAATTATTCCCTATCTTAGATTCTCCGTCCAATGGACAGTTCATGTTTAACTCTATACCAGCATTAACGATAGCTTCTACAGCCAATACACCAAAGCGTTCTGAGTGTGCCTCCAGCACTTGAGTCTGATACTCATCGTGGATGTTACCTACAAAAGTAAAGTCTAGCTTTTCTTCTCTAGCACTGTTGTATAATAACACAAGTGCCTTTTTCATAACAATCGCTCCTGCTGACTGTAAGAGAAAATTAGGGGCTGAGTGTTCAGACCTAACCCAGATTTTACGACCGTCCAAGCCCTTCAAATATCCCCTGTTAGAAGCTTTCTTAATCTTAGTAATTAAGTCAGCTAGTGAAGGAATGTTATTGAATAGAGTGGCCTTTAGCTGCTTACCTTCTGCGGCAGATCCATTGATTATAGTGCCCATCTTAACGTCACCAGCCCCATAGCAGAGAGCATAAATCATCGTTTTGGCCTGATCTCTAGAAGGTAGTCCAGCCATCTCCTGATTGTAGGAATGTATATCACCGTCTATAATCTGATTGATGTACTCTTCATCATTCATGTAGTGGGCGAGCATTCTCAATTCTAGGCCAGAAGCGTCACAACCAACTAGCTTATACCCTTTGGGCACTATCCAGCACTCACGGCACTCTTTACCATAAGGGCTGTATGATGCAGGGACTTGGGCAACATTAGGGCTGCTATGGGTCATACGGTTTGTTTGAGCGCCTATAGCATTAACGTAGCCGTGTACTCTGCCATCGTCTGCTACAGACTCTACCCAACTCAGAACCATTCCTACGCGCTTCTGGAGTAATAGAAACTCTTTGATCATCACTGCTTCAGGTATGTTTACATCTTCTAATACTTTCTCGTCTATCTTAGGTAAGCCTGTCTCAGTAAACTCAGTAGGCTTCCAACCAAAGTGGATCAAGTAACGTCCTATCTGTTGGCGACTACCTAAGTTAAAGATAGGGTATTCAAAGACACCATAACTGCCTTGTGAGTTATGATGAAAGCCTTGATCTCTATGCTTACCCATGATGGCTGCCTCAGTACCATCTTTCTTTAGTGGGTTCTTAGGGTAGTTCTTTTCTACCCATACTGGTAAAGGTGTAAAGCGTTTACGGACTGTAGCTTCTGCATTCATCATGCTCTCTTTGAGTTCAGCTAACAATATAAAGGCTTTCTTTTCGTCCAGTAACCAACCACTACGGGTCTGTTCAGCTATGATTTTATGTACGTCCATCTCTAGTTGGATAGACTCTACAGAAAAATCCTTAACTTCTTTTAGTAACTTACGATAGGTAAATAAGTTTACTTCAGTATCGGTAATACAATACTCTAACATCTCATCACTATAATAACTGAAGTCAGTGAACTTACCTTTTGGATAACCTAAACGCTGTCCCCATGATGCTAGAGAATGCCCACCCTGACGCGCTGGATCTGCAAGTCTAGACAAGACTAAAGTATCGGTTAGTTTGATGTTGCTGAAGTCAATACCTAATAGACGTTCCAATACAGGTATATCATAACCTAGTATGTTGTGGCCTATGATCTCAGTAACGTCTAACAGATCAGTCTTTAACTGGGCTAGATTATTGACGTACTGGGTAGACGTTTTAGTATTGATGTCTAAGGTGACTACACACCATATCTTGTCTGGATTAAAGCCATTAGCTTCGATGTCCAGAACTATAGATTTAGAAGTCATAATTACTTGTTTCCTGTATTATCGGGGCCTGACCAGCCTCTAATCGGCTAGTATCTGAGTTATAGAACAACCAACCACCTACGCCTGTATTACCTGTCCTACGACATTTAACTAGCTGGATCTTAGTACAGTTCCTAGCATACTCATCTTCAGCTAATTTGTCACGGCTTAATAGGATAGTGTTGAATGCAATCTGGTTAATAGATCCTGATCCCTTCATATCATATTCGTTTACATCGTGTGCATCCTTAGCACTAGGTTTCCTCATGTGACTAACTACAATAATACTAACTCCAGTTTCCTTAGCTAGTTTAAGGCATTTATCCATAAAGGTATCAATAATACCATTCTCATTGGAGATAACAGCAGCCTGTAGAGGATCTAGTATGAGAACATCACAGTCTAGCCCTTTGACCATGTAACGCATCTTAGAGAACAGTTCTTCAGCATCTAAAGAACCATGATGATCTAATACATGGAGTTTATCAGAAGACGTTAATTCTAAATACTGCTTATGTAAGACATCGTAATCTTTATCCTCATTAGGGGTGTTAGATAGGTTTTTGCCTACGTGTATAGACATTAACTTCTCAATAGCCTCGCCTACGTTAGCTTCTAAGAAAACACACCCTATCCTCTTGTCAGACTCGCCCCACATTCCGTATACTAGGTTATAAACTACGGTACTCTTACCGATAGACGTTAACGCACCTAATACAGTAATCTCACCAGCAGCTATGCCTCCATTCATCATTAAATTTAAAGCTCCAAAAGCTTCTGGTAACGGTATTACTTCCTCAGTACCTCGTTTAACAAATAATTCCCAACTACTAGGATCAGACAAAGAGACTACACCAGCAGGTCGATGAGGTTTAGCAGACCACCAGCACTCGGTAAACTCTTTAACCTTACCCTTCATCAACATCTCAGACGCATCCTTTAGAGGCATCTGCATCACCTTAACCTTATTAGGTGAGAATAAATCTACTACATTCTTGGCTGCATTTTTACCTGCTTCATCTTGATCCATACACAGTATGACACTATCAAACGACTCCAGAAACTCAAGTGATTCTTTGATTCCCTTCACCGCACTACCTGAGCCGTTCTTTAAGCTTACTACAGGCCATTTACCGTGAAACATAGAACTAACTGCTAGGGCATCTAACTCACCTTCAGTGACCGTTATATAGCGTCCACCAGCACGGCCCTCAAATACATTCTGACCGAACAGTCCTGCGTCCCCTAGATTACCACTGCAAAAGAATTGCTTATACTTAGTTACCCTTGTCTTCAAGGCCACAATCTTATTGTCGCTGTTGTAGTACGGGTAGTGATGTTTAGTGATATCTCCTTTAGCGTCATACTCTATCGTAACGCCAAACTTGTCTAGAATATCTTGGGATAACCTGCGGTCTGGTATAGAGCCCCTAGTGCCTTTGATTAGATCCTCCTGCTTTACCTCTTTACGCGGAGGTGTAGGAACTACTGTTGATTGATTGTGCATTGATTCCCCTGCTTTAATGAAGTGACCACAGCCTACAGAGTAGCAGGTAGCGTGACCATCTTTATACTTAACTAAATTATCTTTAGATCCACACTTAGAGCATGGGCCTCTACTGTCTACTTCTGAGTTACCTGCCGAATAGTTGATAGCCATTTATCGTGATCCTCTTTTGTTAGGTAGTGTGTCAATAAGTTAATGATTGCTGCTAGGGTAACTCTGTCGTTATCCCTTTCCCTAGTGGTCGGATACCACCCTCTATCCTCTACCGCATGGTCTAGGACGTTATAGTAATTCTTTAACTCAGATATTACCAACTCTTCAATCTCCTGATCTGTTAGGGTCATAGATCCTCCAGCCTAAGCTTTAACTTAGTTATCATATTCTCATTGTATGCTACAAACTGACCACCTCTTCTAACACCCTCTTCATAGTTTGTTATTTCCGTTTCGATCTTAGTACGGGCTTTAGACGCTGCAATCTTTTCCTTTAGTGATTTATTTTTCAGTGTCTTAATCATTAGTTCAGTCATGTTTATGAGGCTCTCATTATTTGGGTTATTTTTTCTTTTCTTTGACTATCAATTTTACCGTACAAATCATTGTATGCGATAGCTGAAACGATAGCACTCTGGCCCCTATGTAATAACTTGGCGCAGTTTAAGTAAGAAACTCCTAAGACTCGTAGTGCTACCAGTTTGTCTAATTCATAAGACGACCAGTACACTTGAGGGCCCCTACATTTTTTATTCTCTTCTTTAGGTTTGATTTCTTCAGTTCTGAAACTTGCAGGAATCTTTGGTTTGAATATTAAGCTCATAATCTAATTGCTCCAATACTTTGTTCATATAGTCTTCATATAATAGGTTGAGGTTAGCGTCCATCTCTTTAGGTTCGATAGTGCTTTTCCTGTAGGCTTTTTCATACTTAATGCGAGCATCCTCTACGGGATCATCTTTGATTGTATTCATATCATATCCTCTTTGGCACATAGGGCTGCTGCCTGTACCTCTTCAGGGCCCCATGTAGCTTCGTTGTGAGTGTATAACTCATCACACCACACTTGCTTATAATCGTTCTGAGGCAGTGTGCCACAGCCAGCTAAATAGACTACCATAAGTAATGTCAATAATCGTTTCATTTTATACCCTCCCCATGACTTCATCGTGTGCCATTTGCTGTACAAACTCTGAGTTGTCATTGGTTAACTCTTCTAACTGTTCATCTGATAATAGATTTCCGTTAGCGTCTGTTGCTTCTGAAATATAAGCATCTACAAAGTCTGGATAATCATCCATGCAAATACCGTCTATTACTACATCTCTTAAATCATATATATTCATTTTATTATCCTCTACTTAGTTACAAACAATACGATGTCTTCACCTGTCGTTAGGCTAGACACTGGGATAGCTACACCATTTTCAGGTGGTGGCTGTGAACCTACATACGTCCATGATTTACCTGCTGCCAAGTCAGCCTTAACAGCACTGACAAACTCAGGATTATCTAACGTGAACATTGCACTCATTAACATCATACCTATAAACATAACCTACTCCTTATTTCTTAATAATTTATCTACAGCTACACCACAGACTACGGCAACGACCATAGCTATACGCGCATCATTGGTAAATACAGATGTAAGTACCAGACCTATAAACGCACCAGCCCCGAACCTCGCTAGGGGCATCATACGTCAATTTCCGCTAGTTCATTTAGTTCATCTAATTCATTGCATACTGCGGTCAGAATATCATCATCATCAATATCATCAAACGACCCTATGCTCAATACTTTTTCGATGTACCATTCTACTTCAGGACACTCGGCTGGCTCTTCCATACTAGCTGGAATATAGCCACCACTTACAGAAACAACGACCCTCAGTTCCCATGACTCGACTTCTAAATCAAACGTGTATTGACTAACCATAATTACTTACTCCTTTAAATCATCTAATTGTGACAATGCTAAGTTGTAGCAGTCACTTCTAAACATAAACCCGTTTGATGGATCTACATCATCTTTAAACTTCTTAACTGCTAATGTGTAATATAACTCTTTAGGGATAACCCCTGCAAAGTATAGAACTGACAAGTCACTCTTTATACGGGTAAATGCGTAATAGTCACAATTCTGTTTTGTGTTGATTGCATTTACTGAGCATTCGTAATGGGGCTGTGGAATAGACCTACATTGTTTAGACTTAACATCCACTGTAGATCCGTCTTGCATTATGAGGTCGTAATCGTAGGTATTAGCCTGTTTCCAGCCTAAGTGGTCTGATAGTACCACCTCTCCTAGAAAACCGATTACATTGCCCTTGCCTCGCGTTATAGAGTTCTTTAAGACACCCATCTCTTCAGACATATCTTGTGCCCGTTTTATTTGTTCTTTAGTTGTTATGATTGTTTGCATTTTCACTTTCCTTTAGAGACAAAAAAAAGCAGTTTTACATCTTACTCAGGATGTTTGTCGGGTAACTCCACACGACCGTAAATCGTGTATTTACCTCACGCTAGAAGTCGGTAGTCTCTTCAGCGTTGTCAAATGCCAATGGAATATCACCTGTCCCCATCTCCAGCACTTTAATTCGATTAGCGTATGTAGCTAAACCGTGCTGAGGGTGGATATTACCATGTTTCCACTGCACTCTTACTTTAGTACCTCGCGGTAACTCTTCAGTCATAGACATAGCCTGACCGTTATCATCTAAGACATCAATACTATATCCAGACTTAAACTTTCGTTGTGCTACACCCTGATAGTCTTTAATGATAACGTCTAAAGCCGATAACTTAGCGGCCTCTTCTGCATCCATACACAATGTAACATTATATCCAACGTCCTGACCCTGATACTGGTCTTCTGTTAAGACATGACTAAATGCGATATAACCTTCTGTTACTGATAGACTCATAATTAATTACTCTTTTTTAGATTACGTTTTATAGGTCTGAAAACCTATGATTTATTATACCGTATGGGTATCTACCATACAATAGGCCCTAGCTGCTCTTCAGTGAAACTTATTTATAATTATTTAAGGATTATAATAAAGTTTAATACTGAAGAGTGCCTAAGTGCTAAGGAACTATTTTGAGTTTAGCATATATCATTCCATTAATAAATAGTCTGATTCTGTAATTTCGGTGTAAAGTTCTATTTCAATATTATCGTCTAGCATTTCATCCTCATCAATACTGTCATCATCGTCATAAAATTGTGCGTCTTGTTTTAGACATTTTCTGCACAATTCAATATCCTCATCATCTAGTAATAGCCTGTCACATGATTTGCATTTCATAGTGTATTTACCTCTAATGGTTTAGAACAATAATAAGTCGTCTAAATCTAAGCCCGACTTAATAGCAGCATCCCTAGCCTTATCTGCGGTATGGAAATTTACATACTCATACATGGATTTTGCATTTGTATTGTACCATTTATTAGACCAGTATTCCTGATCCTGATATAGCTCATGTAATGCTAATTTACTCTTTAGAGCCTCTTTAGTCTCGTATATATCACTACTCTGACCTTGTGTTTCGTCCTGTCTAGCGTACCTCAACTGGTCTAGTAAGTAATCCCTTTCCTGCTCATCTATTACTATTTTACCTTGCTCTGAAACTAATATAACATCGCCCGTTTCACGATCAATTTTAAATTTTAACATTTTATTCTATCCTCTCAGTTGGTATACGTTCTATCTGGTCTACTAATTTTGCAGCAAGGTCAATAGCTTTGGTTATTTGTAGTAACTCATCTGCAATGGCCTTGTCTTCAGGTGATGCTTTTAACTTACGTTCAGTGCGCCAATAACTGACCCTTAATAGGTCTAGAGCCTGATATGAATATTCTTTAATTACCTCTTTTTTTATGACCATTTTAATACCCCATTCCTTGTCTTAATTTCATACGTTTCTTATACCCTATGCTCTGATAGCGGCACAAGGCGATATAGTCGGTGCTGGAGTAGACTTTGGAGTCTAGTAGACCTGCTATATACCAGTAAAACGAATCCTCATTAGAGGGCTTTATTAAGCGTCTAAACGCACTGTCTTTTAATATGGTTTTTTTCATATCGACCACCCCATTAATACGCCTGTAATTAAGGCGAACCAAAGTACGCCACCAGTAAGAAACAATAATACCTCTTCAGGATCTATTGTCTTAATCCATTGTTTAATTTTAAGCATTTTTTACCACCACTTCTAAGCTTGTGAATTTATAGACTTTAGGGCCACTAGAAAATCTAACTAGCACTTGCCCCGTGTCTCTGTTTATCGACCCTATTATACCATAGGGATTACTACCGTATTCTAATTTGACTACATCACCTGCGCTATAGTCGTTTAAATTGTGATTTTTCATTGTGAATTCACCTTTTCTTTAAATTGATATTGTGCCATTTCTTTTTCTAGTTCAGGCATGGGCCCCTCTATATAAATTAAGTTGGACGTTAAGGGGTCTAGCTTATAATACTGACTAGGCCCTCGACCTCCATTAAGGCCGATGTAGACTTCGTTTTTAGAGGTAATGGATAGGGTAGCGGCTAACTCGTTAAACGCTTCTAAGGTCATTATAGAGGGCATTATGATGGTATCCTATAATTGATATACGTTTCAGTATGTTTAGGCGTTAAATTACGGTATTTGACAATTTGCCTTAATGACCGTTCACCCCTCTCTAAACGCAAAGGGTCATTGCTTTTTTCATAGTGCCAGTCATGTTTTGTTAGCAATTCTTTATAGTCTGATATTGTCATTTTTTATACCTCTTTTTTTGTTAGATTGTGAGTATGTAATGTTTTAGCGTATATGCCGACTAAAATGGGCCCCTCATCATATAGGTAAAAATTGTGATTAATAATAGCCTGTTTAACATTCTGTTTAATAGGGGCATATTCAGGCCCGACAATATCATACATCAAACGATATGCGGCTTTTATACTGCTAGCCACTTCAGTTTTTCCGTCACTAGACGATATTAAAAATACAGTTTTCATTTTTTATTTTATCCTTTGTTAGCTAGTGTTAAATCGCATACAAAATGCTGTAATAACATACGATCATCAAACGAGCGTATACCCGTTATATAGTCTCTTAATGCTTTAGTTACTTTAGGGCCCGTGCTGTACTCTAGAGCCCGTAATAAAACGGACTCCAGATAATAATGCCCCTGTAAAATATCCTGTAGAGCTTTTAAATCGTGATTGCTCATTTTATTTTATCCTCTTTTTAGCTTAGGAGCCTGTTTAACGATCCAAACACAAACCGAAAAACAGATAATTGGTGCGCTCAAAATAAGCGCAGTAAATGCTAGTGTTTCTATCATCTTATTTGATCCTTTTAATTAGTTTATTGTTTCATAAAATGCTTTAGTTACTTTACGGATTTATTAACTTAATCTCTAAACCATCGTTTAAATATACAGCCCCTTTTCGAGTATATACATCAATACCTAAAGCCCTCAAACGGCTCATAGTGGTTCTAGTGGGCCATTTACGCAGAGTCGTTACATTTGCCCGTGCCATCTCGGTTTCATAGTCATAGGTGGCTATATGATGACCGTGTAGGTAGATTAGAGCCTCATCATAATTGGCCCGATACTCGACCCCTGTATTGTCTTTAGACCATACACGATCCTGACACTCTATTGCTTTCCACATTTGCTTTTCGATTAAACGCATAATTTTATTCCTTGCTTTAGTTTTAAGTTTACTTCGGTTTATTACATGACACTGCGACTTGCAATGCTATCTAATAAACCCATTTAAAGGGCCTACAATGGCCCTCAGAGCCCTTTAAATGGTTTGGGGTCAATACCCTACAGGGTCACAAGTTTATGCACTCTGGTAAAGTTTATGCGAGGGCCCACTCATAACTTTACCGCGATCCCAAAATGACTCAAAAGCGTCATTATAGTCATCGAAATACTTCGGTATTGAATCCACTTTACTACCGCGAATATAAACCCAAGTGGCGTATTTACGAGTGTAGGTATGGACTAAAACGACCCAAATGACCCCATCACAAAATGAACTAGTCATCAGTAAATCAGCACCGTTTAATTTTACATTTTCTGTAATTTTATCGTATGTAGTTTTCATTTTAATACTCTCCTAAATAATTAATGTTACACGGTAAAATATCTGCATTTAAATAACCAGACAATGCGAAAGCAATATCCTCTTTAATGGTTAAGGCCCTATGTGCAGAATACCATCTATGACCACAGCCATCAGCGCAGCATACGGAAAAATCATCACCGTGAAATTCTACTCTATAATTAATGCCATCCACTACCGCAGTGGCGCACGTTCCTAGTTCTAGATTATGCATTTTAATACTCTCCAAAGGGGCCCATTTGGGCCCGTATAAGGTTTAAAGGTTAAACAGTGGCGTATATGTTGCCCGTCTTAAAAGACTGCGTATAACACTGATTTGAAGGGATAGAATCGACTTGTTTAAACTCGCCTATGTCTACCTTAGTATTATCAGAATTAAATAAACGAGCGCCACCATACGCGGTTATTCTTAATACTGCATCCTGATCATATAGATCAAAAGCCAGACGTTTAAGGCTAGTAAAGCCCATGCCAGCATCCCGTAAAGTGATCATATAGGATTGCTCTCGCTCCCCTTCCCATGACCCCTCGCAGACCTCATATTTAAACCCCTTTAACTCTAGATAATACTCAAACTCTTTACGGGCCCGATGTAGTTCTAATTGGGTTTTGTTTGGTCGGTCTGTACTCATAATTATTTTAGTCATCTTAATTTACTCTCTTTGGTTTGTTGGTTTATATAGCGACTCTAAAGGGGGATCTAAAGAGCCGCTATATAAACTAACAAAATTTAATTCTGCGCTTCTCGTTTACCTCCAGCACCCGACTATTAAAGCCGTTTTGATTCACCGATGAAATCAGACTAGATCCAATCTTTAGGGGCTCTAGATGGGTCGGTTAACTCCCATACAGATAGATTAACAGGTCTGATAATTAAAGAATTCTAAATACGACCCTTACAGACCTAAACGCGACATAGGTATAAAATACATTAGCCCCACTTATATAGACACAATACCCAATTAACTAAATGATAAAAATATAACTAGATAAATGATAAAAGTATGGAAATGCTCTCTAACGAATAAAATAAGCTAGTCTATCCTAAGATATAGACCTAAGCTAAAACCCCTCACAAGACAATCTAGGGCCCTTGATGGATATATATAGACACTAGATAACAATACTATCCTAAAATCGACACTTGTCTAAACACGACTTGGTATAGATATTGCATACCTAGCAACAACCATGCCAACAATAGACAGACAATAATCATACCCATAAAGGGGTCTAAATACGTGGGCCATAGGTTCTTTCTTTTGTCAATTCTGGGTACATTTGTGACCCGTGAGTCAGGCCGTGACTATTGGGCTGGCTTTAGTCACCTTATGACGCACTGGTCAGACCGTGACTATCAGACACACTATGGTCACATTGTGACTATTGGGCTGCCTTTGGTCATTCCGTGACTATTCGGCACTCTCTGGTCATATTATGACTCACAGGTCATGGGGGGGCCCCCTGTGGCTAGAGAGTAATAATGTATACAGGCTCATAGGCACATGGGAGGGAAAATGGAGAAATAAGGGAGAGGGGTATAATTAGGAAGTCAAGCATTAAGTGAATATTTAATAGCCCAGAAGTATCATCTCGTAGACCAAATGGACTGTATTGAAGGGGAAGACTAGATTAGACTTGACTTATGATAAGAAATATGTTATAATAAGTACCTTAGTGTCTCAGGGACGCTTTAGAGTAATCCTTTAAGAGTTTACAATAATAATAAATATAATAACCAAACTCCAACGGTAAGTATCACACGGGTCGAGCTATGTCACTAAAAGTGATAAATCGCAACTACCTAAAGTGTATGTCTGTAACTATTAGAATCCCCGTTTAGGCGGTCAAGAATCTAGGTCATCTAATGAGTAAATCAACAGAAGAATTAAGTCCTCGTACTGGAAAGAAGAAGACTAAACATAAAGGTAGTCCATTACTCTATAAGGGTATGCCTCCTTTAAATCCAGCAGGAAGACCTAAAGGAAGTGTCGGTAAGTACACCCAACTCTCTAGAGAATTAATGTCTGAGAGAGGGCCTGATATAGTCAACAAGGTAATTGAATTGGCTATGGAAGGAGATACGACTTGCCTGAAGATGTGTCTGGATCGAATACTACCCCCTAAGAGGGATGTTGAAGTTAAACATGAAGGTGGTCAGGCTATCAACATCACTGTAGCTCAGTTAGGTAATCAAGCTCAGGATGCAATAGAACACGTAGGCGGTCAAGTTATAGAACACAGCCTATCTAAGTCTATCGCTAAGAGTAAGAAGGAAGAGGACAAGGCATACGATGCTATCGTAGTGTCTGTTCTAGAAGAAGATGAGTGATATACAGGTAAGTCTGACTCCTGCACAAATGGAGATATTCAACTCACCTGCTCGTTTTAAAGTAGCAGCGTGTGGTAGACGTTTCGGAAAGAGTTACCTTGCAGCGTGGACGTTATTGATTAAAGGTCTAGAGTCACAAAGCAAGGATATATTCTATATAGCCCCTACCTTTCAACAGGCAAAAGACATCTTATGGGGACTGTTGAAAGATTTGGGTAGAGATGTGATAAAGTCTACTCACGAGAATACCGCTACAATAACCCTAATAAATGGTAGGAAGATATACCTGAAGGGTTCGGATAGACCAGATACTCTACGAGGTGTAGGTCTGGCCTATGTAGTGATGGATGAATATGCTTTTATGAAGCCCTCTGTCTTTGAACAGATCATCCGTCCTACCTTAGCTGACGTTAAAGGTGAAGCCCTATTTATCGGAACACCCGAAGGGCGTAACCACTTCTATGATCTATACGTAGCTGCACAAGACGATGACGAGTGGGAAGTATTTAGTTTTAACTCTACTGATAATCCACTGATAGACCCTAAAGAGATAGAAGTAGCTAGAAGGTCTATGTCTTCACAGGCATTCCGTCAGGAGTTTGAGGCTTCATTTGAATCATTCTCAGGTGGTATCTTTAAGGATGAATGGTTTGAAACTTCAAAAGAACCAGACTACGGACACTACATAGTATCGGTTGACCCTGCTGGCTTTGAACAATCCTCTAAAGATAGAGGTAAGTCTGGATCTAAGTTAGATGAAACTGCAATAGCAATAGTTAAAATCTGTGGTGATACGTGGTGGGTAAAAGACATCCTACACGGCAGATGGAACATAAAGAAGACCGCAGAGAATATACTTAACTCTGCCATAGATAACGAAGCATCTACAGTAGGTGTAGAGGCAGGGGCATTGAAGAATGCAATCATGCCCTATCTAGAAGACCTAATGAGAACACAAGGTCGATGGGTTGTTATCACTGATGTTACTCACGGTGGTAAGAAGAAGACTGACCGTATCACATGGGCCCTACAGGGGCGTATGGAACACAGCAAGATTAAATTTAATTCAGATAGGGATTGGAAGCACTTTGAAGATCAAATGATGTCTTTCCCTAGTTCACAAGTACATGATGACCTACTAGATGCCTTAGCGTACATTGACCAAGTATCAGTAGCAGACTTTACCAACTCTATCGAAGTAGAAGAGTGGGAACCAATGGATTTAGAGGCAGGATATTAAATTATGATGAACGAAGAAGACCAGTTTAAAGGACTAGCCTCTTGGTTGTCTGAACGTCTGGATACGTGGAAGAACCACCGAGATCAGAACTACCAAAAAAAATGGGATGAATACTATCGCCTGTGGCGTGGTATCTGGGCAGAGTCTGATAAGTTACGTGACTCTGAATCTTCTCGTCTAATTAACCCTGCTCTACAGCAAGCGGTTGAGTCTACTGTATCTGAATTAGAAGAAGCAACCTTTGGTCGTGAGAAATGGTTTGATATTAGAGATGATGTCTTAGATGAAGATCCTTCAGACATAGCTTACCTACGTAAGGTACTACAAGAAGACCTAGAGTTAGATGGCGCTAAACAGGCCATCAATGAGGTGTTCTTAAATGGAGCTATCTACGGTACAGGAATCGCTAAAGTCTGCGTAGAAGAGAAGACAGAGCGTGTCATAGTAGAGACACAAGTAGAAGGAACCTTAGACGGAACTACAGAGCGTAGGGTAGTCGAAGTAATTAGGATGGCAGTCCCACTGGAGGCAGTATCTCCAAAAGAATTTATAATTGATCCTGCTGCCTTGTCTATTGATTCAGCATTAGGAGTGGCGCAGGAGGTTATTAAACCCCGTTACCATGTTGTCAAGGGCATTGAAGCAGGAACTTATCGTGATGTTCCATTAGGAGCAAGTAGCACTGGTATACATGACTTTGGATTTGATCCAGAAGAGAATGCTGGTGCAGAAGATGATCGTGTTAAGATCACAGAATATTGGGGCCTAGTCCCAAAGCGTTACTTATCTAAGGATGCTGATTCAGGTGAAGAGTTTGATTACGACACAGACGAGTTAGTAGAGGCTGTAGTCACGTTGGCTAACGATGACATCGTACTACGGGCAGAAGAAAATCCCTACTTAATGAAAGATCGTCCGTTTATCTCCTATCAGCATGACCGTGTACCTAATAAGTTCTGGGGTCGTGGTGTATGTGAAAAAGGATATAACCCACAGAAAGCATTAGACGCTGAATTACGTGGTCGTATAGACGCTTTGGCCCTAACGACACACCCAATGATGGCTATGGACGCTACACGCATTCCTCGCGGCACTAAGTTAGACATTCGGGCTGGTAAAACCATCCTAACTAACGGTGATCCTCGCGCAATCATCCAGCCATTCAATTTTGGACAGTTACAACAGCATACATTCCAAGAATCTGCTGAATTAGAGCGTATGATTCAGATGGCGACAGGCGCTATGGACTCAGCGACCAGTATGGCAGGAAATGCCCGTAACGGGACTGCATCTGGTATGTCTATGATGCAAGCAGCCTCCATTAAACGTCAGAAACGTACTTTATGTAACTTTCAATCTGACTTTATGATCCCTTTCATCAAGAAATCAGTATATCGCAAGATGCAATTTGATGAAGAGCGTTATCCTGTACTAGATTACCAGTTTACGCCTTACTCTACGATGGGTATCATGGCTAAAGAACTAGAGACAACACAGACTGTACAGTTAATGTCTATGTTACCTCCTGAATCACAAGCATTTAATATGTTATTGCTATCAGTATTTGAGAACTCTAGCTTAAATAACCGCGAAGAGATGATGCAAGCCGTACAGCAGATGATGCAGCCTAATCCAGAAGAAAAAGAGATGCAACAGCAAGCAATTCAGATGGAAATGGCAGCTAAACAAGCAGATACAGAGTTAGTAGGGGCTAAGACACAAGAAACATTAGCTTCAGCCTACAACAAGCAAGCAGACGCTGCCCTGAAGGTTCCTAACGACACTGATGCACAAGAGCGTATCTTGGATCTACAGAAGAAAGCCATTGATCTACAGAAGAAGCAAATGGAAGTGTCTACACTAGAGACTCAGGTAGTACGTAACATCCCTGAGATGAAACATCTTGAATCTGAAACAATGCTTAACTTAGCTAAAGCGTCACAGGCATTAAACTAGATGAAAGAAGATAAGGAATTTTTTGATGGTCGATACAGACTATTTGAGACAGATGGCTGGCAAGACTTAATAAAAGAACTTGTAGTCATGTCTGAATCTTTAAATCAAGTATCAACCATTAAAGATGAAAAGTCCCTATACGAAGTACAAGGGCAACTGTCTATCCTCAATATGCTGATCACATTAGAGGAACAGACAAAACTCATCGACACGGACAACTCTATTACATAGGGCCTGTGTCATTTTTATTAACTCCACAATCTATTCGATAGACGGAGAGTACCACTATGGTAAACAACATTGTAGTTGATCCTATTGAGGATTTACAAGAAACCGTAACTGAAGATTTTTCCTCCCTTGAGCAAGGGGACACAGGAGAAGAACAAGTATACGAAATGCCTAGTAAGTTTCAAGGCAAATCCATCGAAGAAGTTGTTAACTCCTATTCAGAACTCGAAAAAGAGTTAGGTCGTAAGGGGCAAGAAATCGGTGAATTACGTAAACTCTCAGACGAATTTCTTAAAACTCAAATAAAGGCCAATCAACAAAATAATCCTGAATCTACAGATGAAGCACCTGATTTCTACGAAGACCCTCAAGCGGCAATCCGAAGAGAAATAGACAATCATCCTAAGATAAAGGAAGCAGAAGCAATCAATACAAAGAGTCGCAATGACGCGGCTGTACAAGCGATTGCTTCAAAACATCCAGAGGCTCAACAGACCGTAGCGTCACCTGAGTTTCAGGAATGGATTTCCCAGAGTAAGATTCGCCAGCGTCTGTTTCAAGATGCCAATGCTTACGACTTTGAGGCAGCCGATGAACTACTTAGTACATGGAAGGAACGTGCAATGATCTCCAAGACTCAAGAAGTTAAAACTGCTCAAGGACAATCGAAAGCAAGGGCTCTAACGGCAGGTAAAGCGGAGAGTAGGTCGTCTGGGGACTCTGTTGGAGGTAAGAAAATTTACCGTAGGGCTGACCTCATACGTTTAAAAAATAGTGATCCTTCACGTTATGAATCTCTCGGAGATGAAATCTATCGGGCATACGCAGAAGGACGCGTTAAATAATATTATAATTAACACTGGAGTTAATTCACATGGCATTAGGTACTAATCACGTAACAGGCTCAACAGCAGCCGCCTTTATCCCCGAATTATGGTCGGATGAAGTAATCGCTGGATACAAGAAGAATCTTGTACTAGCTAATCTAGTAACTCGTATGAGTCACGTAGGTAAGAAAGGTGATTCAATTCACATTCCTTCACCTAGTCGTGGCGCTGCAAACGCAAAAGCTGCAAGCACCCAAGTAGTGCTTAACTCTCCTGCAACCGCAGACATTCAAGTTCTAATCAACAAGCACTATGAATATTCAACTTTGATTGAAGACATTGTAGAGAAGCAAGCATTATCCTCTCTACGTAGGTTCTACACTGATGACGCAGGTTATGCCCTAGCTACTCAAGTAGACGCTGATCTTTTCGGTCTAGTTCCTGCCTTAAATGGTGGTACTCAGTTAGGTGGTGATGGCGGTAGTTCTGCTGCTGACATGACTGATGCTGGTATTCGTAAGTTTATGCTTGTTTTGGACAACAATGACGTACCTATGACGGGTCGTTCTTTGGTAATTCCACCTGTCGCTAAGAGTGACTTGTTGGGTATTGCACGTTTCACTGAGCAAGCTTTTGTTGGTAGCGGTGACGCTATTAAGACGGGTATGATTGGTAATGTGTATGGTGTAGAAGTATTTGTATCTTCTGCTTGCCCTACCGCCAGTAGTAACCGTGTAGCTGTTATGTTGCACAAAGATGCTTTGGTACTCGCAGAGCAACAGAGTGTTCGTTCACAGACTCAATACCAGCAGCAGTATCTTGGTGACTTGTTCACTGCGGATACTATCTACGGTGTTAAAGAGTTGCGTGATAACGCTGGTGTTAGCATTCTTGTTCCATCAACCTAATCAGTGCGAGGCGCATTGATCTTTCACAAGCTTAACTTAGTTAAGTAGCTGACAAAAGAGGCCCTTGCTACGGTGAGGGCTTCTACTTACTTAAAGTATCTAGGAAATTATATGCCCATCTACTCTTATAAGTGCGAAGACGATCACGTAACAGATCACTTATGTCCTATCTCAGACCGTAATAATACAAAATTATGTAAGGTTTGTAGAGCCGATGCTTATATGATTATCACCCCTGTTAAAGTATCCTTAGATCCGTCTGATCCAGCCTTTGCTGGTACTTGGATGACTTGGGAACGTAACAGGGCTAAACAAATGAAACAAGAATTACGATTAGAGAAAAAAAGGGAGGGATAACCTATCTTTGGATTTCCTATAGAAGCTATTACCATGATTATGAGCGTCATAGGTGGCGGTGTAATGAAGATGTGGTCGCAGGGACAGTCTGATAAGGCTGACCAGCAAAAAGCTCTCATACAGCGATTCTCGGCCTCTGAGGACAGTGTACAGTCTGCTAGGGCTTACCAGAACCCAAATGCCCAGTGGATTAGACGTTTTCTAGTTGTATCCTTTATGGGGATGGCTTGTTTTATTCTTATTGCTCCTGTATTGGGATTCGATACAGTAGTTCCTGTAGAAGTAACGAGTGGGTTTAAGTTCTTATTTTTAGACTTTACTAATACAGTGACAGAGTGGCGATCACTACAAGGAATGGTTACTCCTGAGTGGCTTCCTCATGCAATTATGGCTGTCGTAGGTATGTATTTTGGTCAGTCGATAGTTTCACGTAAATAAATTTTAACACAAGGTAAAGACTCATGGGACTAGATAGAGGCTTGAACTCGTCATCCACTAATCCGTTAGGGATTGATGATGATGACTATACAGCAACGACAAGGGGCGCTCAGGGCCCAAAGGGAGACGATGGTGCTTCCACTCAAGACTACATAGATAAATACAATACTGTAGTATCAAGCGCAGCCGCAGCTTCTGTAAATGAAACTAACTCAGCTACATCAGCTACATCCTCTGCTAACTCAGCTACAGCATCAAATAATTCAGCAACGGCATCAGCTAGTTCAGCTACTGATTCGGCTGCTTCTGCAACTACGGCAAGCACTAAAGCCTCAGAAGCAAGTACCTCAGCCACTAACTCGGCTAACTCTGCTACTGCTTCAGCTAACAGTGCCACTGCATCTGCTAATAGCGCCACTGCTTCAGCTAACTCAGCTACAGCAAGTGCTAACAGTGCCTCTACAGCCACTACACAAGCTTCCTTAGCTACAACTAACGGACAAGCACAGGTTACTTTAGCCACCACTCAGGCTGGCACAGCAACTACCAAAGCTTCTGAAGCCAGTACCTCAGCTACCAATGCAGCTACAAGTGCAACTAACTCGGCTAACTCAGCCACAGCATCTGCTAACTCAGCTACGGGGGCGGCTTCATCAGCATCTACAGCAACCACCAAAGCATCCGAATCAGCTACTTCAGCTACCAATGCAGCCAATAGTGCCGCCTCTGCTGCCGCAGCATTCGATGATTTCGATGATAAGTATCTAGGGGCTAAGGGATCTGAACCATCGACTAATAATGATGGGGATGCTTTAGTCGTAGGCAACCTCTATTTTCTTACTGGCACAGGTATGCAAGTCTACGATGGGGCTAACTGGATAGCAGCTAGTTCATCTGGCAACGTGTCTCTGTATTCTTACGAGTATATCGCCACCGCAGGACAGACTTCATTCTCAGGCGCAGACGTAAATGGTCAGACTCTAAGCTATACAGCGAATAACATTCACGTTACCTATGGTGGCTTGGATATTCCCAAAGCTGACTATGTGGCGACAAACGGCACTACAGTAGTCTTAGACGATGGTGCGGTAGTTGGCACGATTGTTCGCATAGTTGCTTTCCAATCATTCGTGGTAGCTAACACCTATACACAGGCACAAGCTGACGCACGTTATAAAGCGATTGGTGCGAGTGAAGGTGGGCCTAGCTTGGGCCTCAATTCAATTATTCGCACAAACGCAAACACTATTAGCGAGAACATAACAATTCCTGCTAACACTAACGGAATGAGTGCAGGGCCAATCACGATTGCGAATGGCAACACTGTAACTGTTACAGGCACTTGGAGCATTATATGAGTACCTTAGAATTAAAAGAGTTATCCCACCCTAGCGGTGAGGTGATTAAGATTGCGGCTGGTAAGACACTTGATTTGAAGTCACAGGGTAACGTTACTATGCCCAGTGGCTCAGTGTTGCAGGTTGTTAACTTTATCTCTACTGCCAAGACTAGCCAATCTGCGTCTACAACAGACACTATAGTAAGTG
>Ga0208544_10000458_pt1 | contig 32373 bp, 33 predicted proteins | sample DEB08_DNA_9_FD_184526 | JGI IMG/M metagenome (GOLD analysis project Ga0208544, IMG submission 184526) | Aqueous microbial communities from the Delaware River and Bay under freshwater to marine salinity gradient to study organic matter... | ecosystem: Environmental > Aquatic > Marine > Coastal ... | reverse complement strand
GTGTATTGGGATTATTGCCGAACCAACGTCATGGTTATGGAGCGGATTCATGGCTTAAGCTCTGCTGACGTTAAGGGCTTGCGTGACCGCGGCGTCAACATGCAGAAATTGGCCCACCTTGGGGTCGAGATTTTTTTCACCCAGGTGTTCGAGCACAACTTCTTTCACGCCGACATGCATCCCGGCAACGTCTTTATCGATGCCAGCGACCCGGGAAACCCCACCTACATTGCGCTGGACTGCGCGATCATTGGCTCGCTTACCGAAAACGACAAAAACTACCTGGCGCGCAATTTGTTGGCTTTTTTCAAACAAGATTACTGCGAAGTCGCACGCCTGCACGTGGAAAGTGAGTGGGTACCCTTTGATACGGACATCAAAGAATTCGAAGCCGTCATCCGTAGTGTCTGCGAACCGATTTTTCAAAAACCCATCAGTGAAATATCCTTCGGCAAGGTCTTACTCAGTCTGTTTCAAACTGCCAGACGCTTTGATATGGAAGTCCAACCGCAGCTGGTACTGCTTCAGAAGACCCTGCTGAATATTGAGGGGATGGGGCGCCAACTGTATCCAGAACTCGACCTCTGGCAAACCGCGGCGCCCTATATGGAGCGCTGGATGAAAGAACGTATGGGGATTCGCGGGCTTCTTAAGCAGGTTGGCGATCATGCACCTAGTTTGTTCGGCCAACTCCCCGAACTGCCACAACTGGCGCTCACGGCATTAGCAGAAATTAAGCACCTGGGACGCAACAATCGCCAGCAGACGCAGTTACTGCAAAAACTCCAAACGACACTAGAACAGTCAGATCGCAGGCAGCGCTCAACCCGCCTCGGCTCCTTCAGCCTGTTACTCGCATTAGCTGTCGCAGCCACTCCCATAACCGGAATCGCGCCTAGCATGCCACTCCAGTTGAGCGCGGGCATCCTCGGCTGCCTCGGCGTTTATTGGATGTTTATCAAGACCTGACATGGTATTCTCGAAGACTTTCGCGCCACCAAATCGGCGACCCCACAACCCACCCATACGTCATGAGTGGCTTTAACTTCTGATGGTTCACGATCTATGTCGAGTACACCCACAGACACTGCCTGGCTAGAGGAAATTCAGTTCGACAGCCAGGGCCTGATACCGGCCATCGCGCAGGACGCCAGTAGTGAGCGAATCTTAATGGTGGCCTGGATGAACAAGGACGCCTTGCAGGCAACCCTCACCAGCGGTCATGCCGTTTATTGGTCACGCTCACGACAAAAATTATGGCATAAGGGCGAAGAATCCGGTCATCAGCAGATCATTACCGAAGTCAGGCTCGACTGTGACAGCGATGTGATAATATTGCGAGTGCAACAGACCGGCGGTATCGCCTGCCATACCGGCAGACAGTCCTGCTTCTACCGGATTTTAAAAAATGGTGAATGGCAAACCGTCGACCCTGTGATTAAGCCACCGGCGGAGATTTATACATGAGCGACATCATCAAACGCCTGGCAGCGACACTGGAAGACCGAAAAGCCGCAGACCCGGCAACATCTTATGTCGCGAGCCTACATGCCAAGGGTCTGAATAAGATTCTGGAAAAGGTCGGCGAAGAAGCAACAGAGACCATTATCGCGGCCAAGGACGCGGATCTCGACCCGATCGCGGTCATTAAGGAAACCGCTGATTTGTGGTTTCATAGTCTCGTGATGTTGAGTCACCTGAACCTTGACGCTGATGACCTGTTGCGCGAGCTTGAAGACAGGTTTGGAACGTCAGGAATTGATGAGAAGGCCGCGCGCCAGCCAACAGTAACGCGCGAACAAAAACTGGAGGAATGAATTATGCCTGGAATACCCGAGCTATTGGTGGTGCTGCTGATTGTGGTCCTACTGTTTGGTACCACCAAAATAAAATCCCTAGGTAACGATCTTGGGTCAGCGATTAAGGGCTTCAGAAACGCCATCGACAACGACGGCGACAAGACCGAATTGCTGGCCGACGAAGAGAAACCTGGCGACAATATCAGCGCCAGTATCAGTGCCGACAGTAAAGAACCTGTCGAGTCGAAAAAAGATAGTTGATCTGACATGTTTGACATAGGCTTTCCCGAACTGATCGTCGTCAGCATCGTCGCGCTGCTGGTGATCGGACCTGACAAACTACCCGAAACTCTACGGACCCTTTTCCTATGGGTGGGGCGACTACGAAGTAGCCTTGCCAATATTCGTACTGACATAGAAAACGAGATCGGTGCTGACGATATCCGTCAACAACTCCACAACGAATCCATCATGAAAGGACTCGAAGAAACCCGCCAACAGCTCCAGAGCGTCGTCAACAAGACCGATAAAACTCTGACCGAAATCAAACATGCGTCGCAGACCCTGAACAAAACTGACCCTCCATCCATCACCGAGCCCACCCGTGACGAAACCAAACGACCTGACACCGGAGGCTGAACCGGGCGATCCGGGCCAAACTCTGATCGAACATCTTATTGAGCTGCGAACCAGAATTCTGCACAGCCTGGCATCGGTCGTCATTATCTTCCTGCCTTTGTTCTATTTCGCGAACGACCTTTACAGCTACATATCCGAACCTCTGCGGGCCTATCTGCCAGAGGGTGCCACCATGATAGCAACAGAAGTCGCGTCCCCTTTCCTGACACCGTTTAAGCTGACCCTGGTCTTAGCGATTTTTATTGCCATTCCTTATATTCTCCACCAGCTCTGGAGCTTCATTGCACCTGGCCTTTACTCCAGCGAAAAGCGACTGGCAATTCCGCTACTGACCTCAAGCGTGCTACTGTTCTACGGCGGCATTGCGTTTGCTTTTTATGTTGTGTTTCCTTTAATTTTTGGCTTTTTTACCAGCGCAGCGCCGGCAGGCGTCACGGTCATGACGGATATCAATCGCTACCTAGACTTCGTCCTGAAGCTGTTTTTTGCCTTTGGCCTGGCATTTGAAATCCCCATCGCCACACTCCTGCTGGTTTGGACCGGCGCGACCACTGTGGAGAACCTACGCAAAAAGCGGCCTTACGTCGTTGTCGGCTGCTTCGTCGTTGGCATGTTACTCACACCGCCGGATGTCATCTCCCAGCTACTGCTGGCATTGCCCATGTGGGTCTTGTTTGAAGTTGGTATCTTATTTGCCACATTGATTCGCGACAGACAACCCGTTGAATAATCAATCGCCAACAATTAACAGCGACGATACTTGCCATCCCGGGGCTGACAATCTATTTTGAAGGCCGAGAATCACCCACCAGAATTTTATTAACCTTTGAGGAAGTTATCATGAGTACAATCGATACCGGCACAAATGATCTCTTGGCTAGTCTAGAAAACGGCGTTGCCGTCCTGACATTAAACCGGCCTGAGGCTCGCAACGCCATGTCTGGCGAAATGAATGCCGCACTGCAAACCCTGCTCGCAGACCTCGAACTCAATCCAGCAGTTAAGTGCATTGTTCTCACTGGTGCTGGCAAAGGTTTTTGTGCCGGCGGCGATGTCAAAGGCATGGCGGCATCTGGCGATGGAACCGTAGGCGACTCGACGATCGACGGCGCGATTCATCAGCAGCGCGTCAACCAACGCGCTACGGCCGGCAAACTCTACAAGATGCCAAAACCGACAATAGCCGCATTGCCTGGCGCCGCAGCGGGCGCCGGTCTGTCTCTGGCTCTGGCCTGCGACTTGCGCGTCATGAGCAGCACCGCCATTATGACCACCGCGTTTGCCCGCGTCGGCTTTTCTGGCGACTACGGCGGCACCTACTTTATGACTCAACTGATTGGCGCCGCCAAAGCTCGCCAACTGTATTTTTTATCTGAGCGCGTTAGCGCAGCGGAAGCACTTCAGCTGGGTTTAACCAATTGGGTTTGCGAACCAGAAGAACTGATGGCAAAAGCCATGGAAATAGCCAACAAGATAGCCGCAGGCCCAACAGTCGCTTTCCGCTATATGAAAGAGAATTTGAATCGGGCTGTGTCTGGCGATGTTGATGACTGTCTGGACCTCGAAGCCACTCACCATGTTCACACGGGCCAAACTCAAGACCACAAAGAGGCAGCAAAGGCCTTCGTTGAGAAACGTGAGCCGACCTTTATAGGTCGTTAACCTCTAGCAGGAAGGTAACCGGACCGTCGTTTTCGAGCTGAACTTTCATATCAGCACCAAACCGGCCGGTTGCCACCTGCTCGCACCGCTGGCGTGCTCGACTTACAAAGTCGTCGTACAGCACTTCGGCTTCTATGGGTGGCGTCGCTGAAGAAAAAGATGGGCGTAGCCCCTTGCGCGTATCTGCGGCCAGGGTGAATTGCGAAACAACCAACAGCCCCCCGGATATCTCTGACAAGGCTAAATTCATATGCCCAACCGCATCAGGAAATATCCTGTAGGCAAGCACCTTATTGAGCAATCTATCAATTTGAGCGGCGGAATCACCCTTCTGGATCGCTAAGAACAAGAGAATACCACGCTCAATTTCTCCGACGACGGCATCATCAACCAGAACTCGGGCGTAGCTGACTCGTTGGATCAGGGCTCGCATTGCTTCAATGTCCTAGACGCTGAAATCTGACTCGAAGCGTAATGCCATATCACGGGTGGCTCGAACCAAGGCATCAATCAACGCATGCTCAGTAGCAGAGTGACCCGCCTCGCGCACCAGATAGACTTGCGATATAGGCCAAGCTGCATGCAGTTCATGAGCATTCTTTACCGGGCACAAAATATCGTAACGACCATGGACGATAATACCAGGCACATCACTGATACTGCTGACGTTATTCAGAATCTGATTGTCAGCCAAAAAACAATCGTTGGTGAAATAGTGTAAGCCGATACGACTTCGGGCCATAGCCCGATGAGGATCAGTGAAGTGTTTGACCAAACGAGGGTTCGGCTCTAAAGATGAGCAGTCAGCCTCCCAACGGGACCAGGCTTTCGCGGCCCCCATTCGCGCCAACTCATCAGCACCATTAATACGGCGATTATAAGCAGCCAAGTAGTCATCTCTTTCAGACACGGGAATCGGGCTTTCGAAGTCTTCCCAATGATCTGGGAAAAATCGATTAGCGCCATCCTGGTAGATCCAATCTATATCCGCTTTACGTCCGAGGAATATGCCTCGCAGCACCATACCTAAAACGTTAGCAGCAAACTCCTCGGCATACAGCAAGCTGAGCATCGATCCGAATCCACCACCAAACAGCACCCATTTATCAACACCAAGGAAAACTCGAATTTTTTCCATGTCAGCGACAAGGTCACTAGAGGTGTTATTGGTTATATCACTATGGGGCTTAGACCGTCCTGAACCACGCTGATCGAAGAGGATAATCCGGTACTTCTCAGGATTGAAAAAGCACCGGCTATTAAACTCACAGCCCGATCCCGGTCCGGAATGAACAAATAGCACGGGAATACCATCCGGCGTACCACTCTCGTCAATATACAAAGAGTGGACGTCATCTACATCCAACATGTGTCGGGCGTAAGGTTTGATTTCCGGATACAGAGGCAGCATCTAAGTCTTCCTTATGCGACTTTATCACGACCCGCACGTTTACGTTCATTCTCAGTCAGCAGTTTCTTGCGCATTCGCAGACTGGTAGGTGTTACCTCAACCAACTCATCGTCTTCGATAAACTCAATGGCCTGTTCCAGCGTGTGTCGAATAGCGCCGGTGAGAATGATGGCCTCGTCGGTACCGGAAGCACGTACGTTGGTTAATTGCTTACCCTTCAGCGGATTAACCATCAGATCATTACCCCGTGAGTGCAGGCCAATCACCATACCTTCATACACTTCCTCGTTCGGCAAAATAAACATCCGCCCACGGGATTGAAGGTTCCAGATAGCATAGGCCAACGCCTTGCCACTCGCCATAGACACCAGCACGCCATTGGTGCGACTAGACATGTCCTGACTCATCACGTTACCGTAATGGGAGAAGATACTGGTCATAATACCGGTACCGGAGGTCATGGTCATAAACGCACCACGAAAGCCAATCAAGCCACGGGTGGGAATTTGATATTCGATGCGTACCCGGCCTTTGCCATCGGGAATCATGTTCTCCAAAACGCCCTTTCGCCGACCCAGCTCTTCCATCACTGAACCTTGGTGTGTTTCTTCAACATCCAACAAAACGTTCTCAAACGGCTCCTGACGCTTGCCCTCAACCTCTCTGAAGATCACTTCAGGGCGACCCACGGCGAGCTCGTAGCCTTCACGACGCATCGTCTCGATCAATACGGCCAGATGTAATTCACCGCGGCCAGAGACTTTAAATCGATCGCCACTGTCGGTGTCTTCAACTCGCAAGGCAACATTATGAATTAACTCACGTTCCAGGCGCTCACGAATATTTCGACTGGTCACAAATTTGCCTTCACGGCCAGCAAAGGGTGACGTATTCACTTGGAAGGTCATAGATATTGTCGGCTCATCAACCACCAGCGGCGGTAATGCCTCAACATGATCTGGATGACAGATGGTATCTGAAATTTTCAGGCCTTCGATGCCCGTGATGCAGACGATATTGCCGGCGTCGGCACCATCAACTTCAACTCGATCTAGACCCTCGTAGCCCATAACCTGCAGCACTTTGCCTTTTCTGACCTTACCATCAGCACCGACAACAGACACTTGCTGGGCCTTCTTGAGGCTACCCCGAGCAATACGGCCAAGACCAATAACACCGACATAGCTATTATAGTCCAGTGCACTGATTTGCATCTGCAACGGACCTTCGTCGTCGACGACAGGTTCTGGCACATGGTCCAGTATCGCTTGTAGCAACGCGGTCAAGTCATCACCAATGGTATCCATTGAAAGACCGGCACGGCCCTGAATGGCGGAACCGTAAATGACGGGGAAATCTAACTGCGTATCATTTGCGCCGAGTTTGTCGAACAACTCAAACACTTCGTCAACCACCCAATCGGGTCGAGCACCTTCGCGGTCAATTTTATTGATCATCACGATCGGATTCAGGCCGTTAGCAAATGCCTTGCTGGTAACAAATCGCGTTTGTGGCATCGGGCCATCCACCGCATCAACAACCAGCAATACCGAATCGACCATGGACAGTATCCGCTCGACTTCGCCACCGAAATCGGCGTGCCCAGGCGTATCAACAATATTAATCCGGTGACCCTGCCACTCAATGGCGGCATTCTTGGCCAGAATTGTAATGCCACGCTCTTTCTCCAAATCATTGGAGTCCATCAAGCGTTCCACTTGCTCATCGCCGCGGTGCAAAGACCCCGACTGCTGCAGTAACTTGTCAATTAATGTGGTTTTCCCATGATCGACGTGGGCAATAATTGCAATATTTCTTAGTTTCTTACTCATGACTACTCCGCTCAACGACGCGGTATTATACAGACTGTCAAGCAATTTAGACATCTGCAATTCAATTTTACGGCATTTCACATCACTATATCTGCGATCAACAGTCCTCGAACCCGCTTTCCAAGCGCACATCGGCGCTTGCATTGCGCCAGCGCGCTCAATTCGCGACCCCAATGTCGCGAAACAGGGTTGACGCTGCGTTTCGCCCCGAGCCATCGCGGCCTATCGCACCAATATAGTGCGCCAAGCCTCATTACGCACCATACTGGGGCGAGCCCGTCTCAATGAAACGTCTGCAGCCCCCAAAACACAAGGCTTTATTAATCCTGACGAATGGCATAATCTTTGCTCTCTTAAATTGCAGCACATCAACACAGTAAACCCATTGGAGGGCACAACACATGTCAGCAAAGACTCTAGGTCTGATAGAAGAAAACGAAGCGCGATGGGTGGACTTACGTTTCACTGATTCACGCGGCAAAGAACAGCACGTCACCAATCACGCATCTAAAGTGGATGCCGAATTTTTCGAAATCGGCGCCATGTTCGACGGATCATCTATCGGTGGCTGGAAGCCTATTAACGAATCCGACATGATTTTGATGCCGGACGACAGCACCGCCGTGATCGATCCTTTCACCGAAGAGACCACCGTCAACGTCCGCTGCAACATCCTTGAGCCAAGCACCATGCAAGGCTACGATCGGGATCCTCGCTCTCTCGCACAGCGCGCCGAGGCGTATCTGGCCACCACCGGCATCGGTGACACAGCCTATTTCGGTCCGGAACCAGAATTTTTCATTTTCGACGACATCAAGTACAAAGCCGACATGAGCGGTGCCATGTATCAAATCGAGTCTGAAGAAGCGGCGTGGATGACATCCCACAACACCGAAGGTGGCAATCTGGGCCACAAGCCCGGCGTCAAAGGCGGTTATTTTCCCGTTCCACCGGTAGACTCTCTGTACGACATTCGAAACTCTATGTGCACAGCCATGGAGGCCATGGGCCTGTCCATCGACCTGCATCACCATGAGGTCGGTACTGCTGGCCAATGCGAGATCGGCATACCTTTCAATACGCTGACCAAGAAAGCCGACGAGGTGCAAATCTACAAATACTGCGTCCTTAACGTCGCGCACGCCTACGGCAAGACCGCAACGTTTATGCCTAAACCACTGATCGGCGATAACGGCAGCGGTATGCACCTACACCAGTCAATCTGGAAAGACGGCAAGAATACCTTCGCTGGCGAGGGTTATGGCAACATGTCCCAGCAAGCTCTATATTACATTGGCGGCATCATCAAGCACGCCCGTGCACTGAACGCCTTCGCCAATGCTAGCACCAATTCGTACAAGCGACTGGTACCCGGATTTGAGGCGCCAGTCCTGCTGGCCTACTCGGCGCGTAACCGTTCCGCTTCGATTCGAATCCCTTATATCCAGGGGGCTAACCCTAAAGGCGTGCGTCTGGAAGTCCGCTTTGGCGATCCGACGGCCAACCCGTACCTGATGTTCTCTGCCATGATGATGGCCGGCCTTGACGGTATCAAAAACAAGATTGATCCAGGCGCCCCCATGGACAAGGATCTTTATGACCTGCCCGCAGAGGAGCTACGCAATATCCCTACCGTGTGCAACTCCCTGGAAATGGCACTGGACAGCCTCCATGCTGACCGCAGCTTCCTGACTGAAGGTGATGTATTCTCAGACTCCATGATTGACGGCTACATCAACCTGAAGATGGCCGAAGTTGAACGTCTGAATTCAACACCGCATCCTGTGGAATTTGAAATGTACTACAGCGTTTAATCACCAACAGGGTGATCACAATCCCGCGGCGCCTGATGGCTCGCGGGATTTTTTTTACCTTAAAATCACCCATTCAGCCGGCAACGGGTCGATAACCCGACGGTGCCTTTGATCGCGCCAAATTAACGCGCACCAAATTGGTGCGCACCACAAGCGCATTGGCTATACTGGGCGCTCTCCAAGCTCGAAAAACCATCCCGTCGACATTACTACAGGTGGTGCGTTTATTGCTTAGTATTCTGGCAAGCAGATAACAGCGCGATCGTTAGTCGGTCGCTGTACCGCCGCCCATACAGGCACACCGAGAGACACATGACCCAGGAACAAATTGCCGGGAACGAATAAACATGATGGATAACCTACTGAACAGTTTGAATATCGGCATCCTCACGCTTGACCATGAGCTACAGCTGACGTATGTCAACTCCGCCGCTGAGAACCTACTAGGGGTCTCATCTGCTCGCGCCTTAGGTAACTCCATCAAAGAGGTGCTACAACATTCAGCTGAACTGGAGGCCGTCGCCTACGATGCGATACAAAGCGGCCAACCCTATACCCGACACCGGGCTGAACTTTTCCTGTTTGACGGCCAAAGCCTGACGGTGGACTACACGGTGACACCCACCAACGACGGTGAATGGCCCAGCCTGATCATCGAACTCTACGCTCTGGATCGCTACCTGCGGATAGATCGAGATGAGGCACTGCGTGGTCACCACGAAGCCACTCGTCAAATGATTCGAGGCTTGGCCCACGAAGTTAAAAATCCTCTCGGCGGCATCAAAGGTTCAGCCCAACTCCTCGCACGGGAACTCAATGACCCGCACTATACGGAATACACCGATATTATCGTCACCGAAACTGATCGCTTGACGACACTGGTGGACCGCCTCCTTGGCCCCAAAACTGCGCCTAAGCCCGTCATGCAAAACATCCACGAATTGCTTGAAAGAGTCAGAATCCTAACCGAACTGGAAGCCGCCTTGCCGCTCAAGATAGTCCGCGATTACGACCCCAGCATTCCCGAGATCGAACTGGACCCGGAACTTATGATTCAGGTGTTTTTGAATATTGCGCGCAATGCACTGCAGTGCCTTACCGAAATTAAACAGCCAGCATTACGCTTTAAAACCCGGACCGAACGCCAATTCACTATCGGCACTCGGCTGCACCGGATCGTGACTCGCATTGACATCATCGATAATGGCCCCGGCATCCCGCTATTCCTGAAGGATCAATTATTTTTCCCCATGATCAGTGGTCGACCCGACGGCACAGGGCTCGGCCTCTCTTTTGCACAATCAATTGTTCAAAAACATCAGGGCCTGATTGAGTTTGAGAGCGAACCGGGCAGGACTCAATTTTCGATCATTCTACCGATGGAGCAACGCTTATGACGGCAACTAATACAGTCTGGGTGGTTGATGATGAACGCTCAATTCGCTGGGTGCTCGACAAAGCACTGACGCAGGCAGAGCTCAACGTGACCTGTTTCGAAGACGGCCAGTCATTGCTGAACAAACTTGAAGTCGAACAACCCGATGCTGTCGTCAGCGATATTCGAATGCCGGGCATCGATGGCCTGGACTTGTTGCAGAGGATCAAGACCGCCTGGCCTGATCTGCCCGTGGTCATCATGACCGCTCACTCAGACTTAGATAGCGCCGTCGCATCGATTCAGGGCGGCGCCTTTGAATACCTACCCAAACCCTTTGAGGTTGATGAGGCCGTAGCCATCGTCCAGCGAGCTATCCGTCAAGCTCAGGAGAAGAAACCGACCGAGAAACCTGAGGCCATTATCAGCTCTGAGATCATCGGCAAAGCACCCGCCATGCAGGAAGTCTTTCGGGCGATAGGCCGACTCTCAAAATCCAGCGTCACCGTGCTGATCAACGGCCAATCAGGCACCGGCAAGGAGCTCGTCGCGCTGGCCCTGCATAAGCATAGTCCTCGTGCCAGCAAAACCTTTATCGCATTAAACATGGCCGCCATACCCCACGACCTGATCGAGTCTGAACTGTTTGGTCATGAGCGCGGCGCCTTTACCGGCGCCAGTCAGTTACGTAAAGGGCGCTTCGAGCAGGCCGACCAGGGCACATTATTCCTCGATGAAATCGGTGATATGCCTGCCGAAACTCAAACACGCTTGCTGCGGGTCCTGTCCGACGGTGAATACTATCGAGTCGGTGGTCACATACCGCTGAAAGCGGACGTTCGGATTATCGCCGCGACCCATCAAAATCTCGAAAACCTGGTACAACAGAACCGATTTCGCGAAGACCTATTCCATCGCCTGAATGTGATTCGTATTCATATCCCGACGCTTAGAGAGCGCAAGGGTGACATCCCCCTACTGGCAAGCTTCTTCCTGCAAGAAGCGGCTAGAGAGCTCAACGAGGCGGCAAAAATACTCAAACCCGAGACCAGTCAATACCTGACCGACCTGCCATGGCCCGGCAATGTCCGACAGCTGGAGAACTTTTGTCGCTGGATTACCGTGATGGCAACCGGTCGCGAAGTCGCTATCGACGACCTTCCGCCGGAGTTGCGCCAGGCGGGTGAACAACCAGCAACCGGCGAGAACTGGGAGCGCGCACTCAGCAATTGGGCGAGCCGCAAGCTGGCTCAACCGAATACCGATGGCACCGGCTTATTGGCTGGCGCACTGCCCGCTTTCGAGCGGATCGTCATTGAGGCGGCATTGAGTCAAACCGGCGGCCGCAAACGAGATGCGGCGCTACTTCTGGGCTGGGGCCGAAACACCCTAACCCGAAAAATCACCGAACTGGGGTTAAACAACACAACAGCATCGCCGAACGATACCCTCGACAGACAGAGCCCACAGGACTAAGAGTCGGGCACCAACTAAACAGGTCCCCGAACTCACCACCCCGTGACTTAACGTTGCGGGAGGCTCTTGAATCAACTAGCCGACCAGCAAGTGTTAGGAATACAATCCTCGCTGGTCCGGTGTAGACTGCCATTCACAACAAATTCAGTTCAGGCACTAGGTTTAGGAGATATTAGGTTGGTAGCTGTAGCCTTGTTTGAACCAGAAATTCCACCCAACGCCGGCAATATTATTCGCCTGTGCGCCAATACCGGCAGCCCGCTGCACATGATTCGACCCTTAGGGTTTGAGCTGGATGACAAGCGACTACGCCGTGCAGGCCTCGACTATCACGAGTGGGCCAGTATCGAGACCCACGATTCTTTTTCGGCTTTTCGAGAAAAAATACCCCAGGGCCGAATTTTGGCAATAACCACCAAAGGCCAAACACGCTACGCCGACACTCAATTCCTCGCCGACGACATACTCTTGTTTGGGCCCGAGACCCGCGGCTTACCAGCGACTATTCTCGAGGCGCTGCCCGATGACCAACGGCTGCGCATTCCCATGCTGCCCGGCAGTCGCAGCATGAACCTGGCCAACGCAGTTTCGGTCGTGGTCTATGAAGCCTGGCGGCAACAGGGATTTAGTGCAAGCCAATGATCCGAATCAATAGCTCGAGCCAATAATGCCAGCGATCCAATACCGGCATACTGCCCAACAACGGCGATTAATTAACGATTACATCGCCGGCCTCAGCCGCTGGTGCTGACTGTTGGCGAGACTGCTCGTAAATTGCCTCAAAGTTCACTGGCGCAAGCATTAACGGCGGAAAACTGCCTTTAATGACCAAAGAGTCGATCGCTTCACGGGCATAGGGAAACAAGACACTTGGGCAAAAACTGCCTAGTGTTTTCGCGATCACAGCGTCATCCATGCCCTTGACGAGAAATATACCGGCTTGCTGGACCTCGGAAAGATAGACAACCTCGCCATCCTCCTTCTTTACTGTAACCGTGACGCTCAATACGACCTCAAAGATATCCGTACCGACAAGCTTGTGATGGGAGTTCAGCTCCAGATTGACCGCCGGCTTCCACTGCCACACAAAGGCGTCTGGCGATTTGGGAGACTCAAAGGACATGTCTTTGATATAAATCCGCTGCAGGGCAAATTGCGCGCCCCCACCTGTCGTTGCTTGCTCACTCATTACCAGCTCCTTGACCACTATTGGCTAACATATCATCCAGCAACCCACGTCGATCTAATCCAACCAGCTCATCACAACCACCGATATGCTGATTGCCTATCCAAATCTGCGGCACTGATGTGGCCCCGGCGGCCTTGATCATTTCCTGGCGCAATGTGGCATTACCATCAATCGCGATATCTTTAAACTTAACATTTTTACGCTTGAGCAATGCCTTGGCATGAACACAAAAAGGGCAAAAGCGCGTACTGTAAATAACAACATGACTCACAATGGAACACCTCTCATTGATAGCAACACTCACCAAAGACTGTCAGCCTTTGACGATTGGCAGACTGGAGGCCGACCACTCGCCCATGCCACCACCCAATCGATGGACTTTTTCAAAACCCAAGGTTTTCAATTTGCCGCCAACACCGCTCGCATGCTGACCCATTTTACAAACCACGATAATCGGCCGATCTTTAAATTTATCAAGCTCCCCGACGCGCTTATCAAAATTGCTAAAGGGTATATTCAACGCATCGACGATATGTCCTGCGTTGAAATCTTTGCTGTCGCGCACATCCAAAATCAGCGCGTTGTCCCGATTAACCAAGTTAACCAGGGTGTTGGTGTTGATTGAGTCACCACCCCGCTTGCCTTCATTCACCACGAAAGCAAACACCAGGGCGACAAACAGCCCGATCAGCAGAAAATGATTACTAATAAATTCAAATACTTGATCTATCATGGACTCACGTCGCTATTATGTTGCAAGGTTGCTAATCAACCAGCACCCACCGAGCAGCACTGGAACAAAAATAAGTCGCGAAGTATACACCAAAGGACGTAAAATTCCCTTTCCTCGCACCAGGCCGAACATTTTATGTCGAAAAAAGTACCATACGCCCTGATTATCCTCGATGGCTGGGGCGAACGAGAAGCCACTGACAGCAATGCCATCAAACTCGCTAACACTCCAGTACTCGATCAACTGCAGCAAACCCGACCCCATTGCCTGATCTCCTGCTCAGGTGAAGACGTCGGACTGCCTGCGGGACAAATGGGCAATTCCGAAGTGGGCCACATGACCCTTGGCGCCGGCCGAGTCATAGATCAGGATCTGACGCGAATCAATAAGGCCATCACCCAGGGTGATTTTTTCAATAACCCCGTACTGATGGATTCTATGGATCAACTTGCCGCTGCAGGCAAAGCCCTGCATATCATGGGCCTACTGTCCCCTGGCGGTGTTCATAGTCATGAAGACCAAATGCAGGCAGCCGTGAAAATGGCCTTTGGGCGCGGCCTAAAGACCGTGTACGTGCATGCCTTTCTCGACGGTCGCGATGTTCCACCTAAGAGCGCAGAAGCTTCCCTGGTCAACATGCAAGCCTACATCGACAACCTGGGTCGGGGTGGCATTGCCTCCGTGGTTGGGCGTTATTACGCCATGGATCGAGACAACCGCTGGGAGCGGGTAGAGCCGGCTTACAACCTATTATCACTGGGCCAAACCGATTATCAGTTCGATTCCGCTGTCGCTGCCCTGCATGCCGCCTATGCGCGCGGCGAGTCTGATGAATTTGTCAAACCCAGTGCGATTCTGCAAGACGGGCTAGTCGTGACGATGGCCGACGGCGATGGCGTATTGTTTATGAACTTTCGTGCCGACCGGGCCCGCGAACTAAGTCGGGCCTTTATTGATCCCGGCTTCACCGGCTTCCCACGCCCAGCACCGCCAGCGCTGCAATCATTTGTCACCCTCACCCAATATGCTGATGATATCCTGGCACCTTGCGCCTTTGGCCCGAGTGCGGTGACTAACAGCCTGGGAGAATATGTTGCGAATTTGGGAAAATCCCAATTGCGGCTTGCTGAAACCGAGAAGTACGCCCACGTCACCTTTTTCTTTTCGGGCGGAAGAGAAGCCGAGTACGCTGGCGAAACCCGTCGCCTGGTGCCCTCGCCTCGAGTTGCCACCTATGACCTGCAGCCAGAAATGAGCGCCGAACAGGTGACTGATGAATGTATCTCCGGAATTATCAGCGGTGACTATGATCTGATCATCTGTAATTACGCTAATGGCGATATGGTGGGCCATACCGGCAACCTCGACGCCGCCATCCAGGCCGTAGAATTCATCGATAGCTGCATCGGCCGCGTCGTGGCCGCGCTAACCAGCGTCGGTGGTCATGGCCTGATTACCGCCGATCACGGTAATGTTGAACAAATGAGCGACCCATCAACCGGCCAGGCACACACAGCTCACACCTCAGAACGCGTGCCTTTGATATATGTTGGCAGTGAAACTATTCAGCTGGCACAATCAGCGGGCAAACTGACGGATGTTGCACCCACCTTATTGTCAATTATGCACCTGGCTGCACCGCCGGAAATGACCGGCCATTCATTAGTCCTGGGCGCGCAGCCTATGACGGACATTCGTTAGCCCGCTAATCCTCAACCATCATCAGAGCACTATGAGCACTATGAGTAACATGAGCAGTCGGCTATTGATCAGCACGGTATTGAGCCTCAGCATTGGCTTGCTGTTTCCTGCTGCTGTGTCGAGCGCAGAAACCGACCCGAAGATACTCGAACAGCAGCTGCTGGATCTCGAAGTAGAGATCAACAAATTCAAACAATTGCTGGACAAGACCAGCAGTCAACGCTCCTCGCTGGAGGACAACCTTCGGGTTAATGAAAAAGCGATCAACGAGCTACTGAAAAAAATCGAGGACATGCAGCAAAAGATCAGCCAGAGCGAAACAACCATCAAGAAGCTTCGTCTCGAGCAATCCGACCTCGAAGCAGCCCGATTACAGCAACAGGACTATCTGGTCACGCAGATCAGAGCCGCCTATGAGATCGGCAACCAGCCATATATGAAGGTGCTGCTCAATCAGGAGGACCCTAACCAACTCGACCGCATGTTGACCTATTATCAATACTTCAGTCGGGCCCGAGCCGAGCAGATCGCCCGTTATCGAGGCACCATCGAGCAACTCAAACAGGTTACAGGTAACCTTGAGGCGGAAAATCTCGGGCTACACCAGAATCAGACGCTGCTTGTCACCCAGAAACAAGACTTGCAACTGGCCCAAATCAACAAACAGCAAACTCTGACTGAACTCAACCGTGAGATCGCCTCCACCGGATCAGAGATCCAAAAATTGAACCAAAACCACAAGGACCTCGAAGAACTGCTGAACAAGATCAACACCAGCGTCGCCGCCTTGTCATTGCCCACCGACATCGTCAGCTTCGAAAGCCGCAAGGGCAAGATGCAACTACCCGTTGCCGGCAAAATCCTCAATAGCTATGGCAGTCAACGCAGCAATGCCAAGGTAAAATGGCGTGGCGTTTTTATCGAGGCTAAAGAAGGCGACCCGGTTTATGCTATCCACTATGGTCGAGTAATTTTTTCTGATTGGTTACGAGGCTTCGGTCTGATGATGATCATCAGCCATGGCGACGGCTACATGTCTCTGTATGGCCACAATCAGGTATTGTATCGAGAAACCGGCGACTGGATCAGCGCCGGTGAAAACATTGCCAGCGTCGGTGATAGCGGCGGCCAAAACCAGGCTGGCCTGTATTTCGAAATCCGTCATAGCGGCCAACCCACGAACCCACAACAATGGTGCCAGGCCCGTAACAAGCATGCTGTCTGAGATGGCCCACGGAGTCTCCCTCGAGCCGATCCAACTCGCAGCCAAGCCCTACGCTTGATATCTGACACGGCCATCACCATTGAAGTGTATAGGATTGTCCGACACGTACAAACCAAGCCGCACCCAGGCGCGATACGCCAGGACCAAATTTAGCCATGCACTATTAGCCAAGCACTATTAGCCATGTACTATTAGCCATGCACTATTAGCCAAGCACTATTAGCCATGTACTATTAGCCATGTACTATTAGCCATGCACCAGGAGAGGCAGATGTTAAACACCCAACAGGGCATTCGAGTACTGGCGTTCACTGGACTGGCGCTGATACTCAGCGCTGCCTCAGCCACAGACACAGATATCGAAGCTGACACAACGCTCGATACCGAGCAGGCGCTACCGGCCCGACTACCCCTGAACGAATTGCGGGTTTTTGCCGAAGCCTTTGATCGCGTCAGTAGCGCTTATGTCGAAGAAATTGACGATCGCACGCTACTCGAAAATGCCATCAAGGGTATGTTGTCACAGCTTGATCCCCATTCCGCCTATCTCGATCGCGACTCTTTCTCCGAATTACAGGAAGACACCACGGGCAACTATGGCGGCGTCGGACTCGAAGTCAGTATGGAGGATGGGTTTGTCCGCATTATTTCACCTATGGATGGCACGCCAGCCGCGAGGGCTGGGGTCAAACCTGGCGATCTGATCATTCAACTCAATGACCAGCCCATCAAGGGAATGAGCCTAGGCCACGCGATCGATGCAATGCGCGGAGAGCCCGGCAGCACTGTCAGGTTGACCCTGATCCGCGAAGGGGCAACTCAACCTTTTGAGGTCAGCCTAACCCGCGAAATCATTGCCGTCGCCAGCGTTCGTGAGCGATTGCTAGACACAGGCTATGGTTATATTCGAATCGCGCAGTTTCAGAGCAATACTGGCACCGAGGTCGAAGATGCCGTCACCTCCCTGAGCGCTGAGGGTAAGCTGCTAGGGCTTGTCTTGGATTTACGCAACAACCCCGGCGGTATCTTACAGTCGGCTGTCGCCGTCTCTGACGTCTTCATAGATGACGGCCTGATTGTCTATACGGCGGGTAGACTGCCCAACTCTGACATGCGTTTCAGCGCCAGCACACCAGATGCCACCAACGGCATACCCATTGTTGTACTAGTCAATGAAGGGACCGCTTCAGCCTCAGAGATTGTTGCCGGCGCCCTACAGGATCACCGCCGGGCGATCATTATGGGCGTCAATACTTTTGGCAAGGGCTCGGTACAAACCATTCTGCCCCTGAATAACGAAAAGGCCATCAAGCTCACCACAGCGCTCTATTACACGCCGAATGGTCGCTCCATTCAGGCCGAGGGCATCATTCCGGACATCTGGGTTGATCGCTCAACGATTACACCCGCGAAACCAAATCAGTTCAACATCAAAGAAAAAGACCTGCCCGGCCACTTGGCTAACGGAGAACATGACCCGTCTGCTGCCGACCATTTTACCGGAATGCACGATACCGAGCTGAACAAGACAGAAATGAACGATACCGAACTGGCGATTACTGACTATCAATTGCACGAGGCCTTAGTCTTGCTCAAAGGCCTCAATATCCTTGCCCCACAAGGATAAACGACGCCATGTACCGTCTTGTCCGGCTGATATTTTTGTACATGACACTCATCAGCGATAGCGCTGCTGCGTCTGAACAGCCCTACAATCCGGCTTATATCGCAATTATTATCGATGACATGGGGAACCATTGGGGCCGTGGCCAGCGCGCGATCCAATTACCCGCCATGCTAACCTACTCCATATTGCCCTATACGCAATATGGACATCAGCTTGCCGAACTAGCCTATCAAGACGGCAAAGAAGTCATGCTACATATGCCCATGGCCAACCTCGGGCGCAAGCCCATGGGGCCAGGCGGCCTGACGCAGAATCTGACCAAAGCCGAATTTTATCAGACCCTCGCACTGGCTATTGAACAGATCCCACATCTCAAGGGGATCAATAATCATATGGGCAGTCAACTGACGCAACAACCCCAACAGATGAACTGGCTCATGTCGCAGATCAAGCAGCAGCAGCTTTACTTTATCGACTCAAGGACAACGGCAAATACCGTTGCCTCAACGGTGGCCAAGGAACAACAGATCCAATCATCAAGTCGCGACGTGTTTCTCGATAATGACCCAACATTTATCAGCATTGATCGAGCCTTCCAAGTGTTGTTGGCGAAAGCCCGGCGCGATGGCACCGGAATTGCCATTGGCCACCCTCATCAGGCGACATTGGATTATCTGGCCAGAGTTATACCGGGACTAGCAGCACAGTCTATAGAAGTGATCTCGGTGTCAGCCTTAATCCAGCGGCGGCGAGCACATGCTTTACAAGCCGCCGTGAGTGTCCACTCTCATGGGGCCAGCCCCATAGAATAGCGGCTTCGCCGTCAGCGACTCTTGCGGGTCAGGGCAATCGCCTCGGCCAGATTCAGGGTGCCTTCATAAATCGCGCGACCGGTAATTACGCCGGTGATTCCACCCTTAATTTTAGCTTCGACCTCAAGTAGGGCCATGACGTCTCGAATGTCCGTCACGCCACCAGAGGCAATAATAGGCACCGAGACCGATTCCGCAAGCTCTCGAGTCGCGCGCATATTAATCCCGCCCATCATGCCGTCTTTACCGATATCCGTGTAAACAATCGACTCGATGCCATCACTTTCAAACAGTAAAGCCAGGCTCTTAACCGAGATATCAGTCACGTCTTTCCAACCATTCTTAGCCACCATGCCATGCAGACCATCTAGCCCCACCATAATATGGCCGGGGAAGCGCTGACACATAGCACCCACAAACTCGGGCTCTTCTACCGCCTTGGTACCAATGATCACATAATCAACACCTGCATTAAGGTAGGACTCGATCACCTCGGGGCTTCGAATACCACCCCCTAATTGAATGGTCAAATCGGGATGATTGGCCGCAATCATGGCAATGAGCGCCTGGTTGACCGGGTATCCTTCGAAGGCTCCATCCAAATCAACCAAATGCAGCCGCTCCGCACCTTGACTGACCCAGTGGTCTGCCATGCCGACGGGGTCATCGGAATAAGTGGTCGACTCTTCCAGTCGCCCCTGCTTGAGGTTGACGACCTTGCCATCCTTAAAATCAATTGCCGGGATTATATGCACTACAAGGTTCCTTTTGTCGACGGCATGATGTCACCCATCCGCTGATCCATCTCCAGCGCCATGCGCAGAGACCGACCGAATGCCTTGAAGATCGTTTCAATCTGATGGTGAGTGTTCTCCCCGCGCAGATTATCAATATGTAATGTCAGGTTCGCATGATTGACAAAGCCATGAAAAAACTCGCGGAATAAATCAACGTCGAAACCACCCACGCTCGCGCGAGTGAAATCTACGTGGTATTCCAGGCCTGGGCGACCAGAAAAATCGATAACAACCCGTGACAGCGCTTCATCAAGGGGCACATAAGCATGGCCATAACGCCGAATACCACGCTTATCACCCATCGCCTGACTGAATGCCTGGCCAAGCGTGATACCGATATCCTCTACCGTATGGTGAGCATCAATGTGCAGATCACCCCGAGCATTGACCTGAATGTCGATCAGCCCATGACGGGCGATCTGGTCGAGCATATGTTCGAGAAACGGCACGCCCGTGTCGAAACTCGACACACCGGTGCCGTCCAGGTTTATGCTGACACTGATCTGGGTTTCGAGGGTGTTTCGATCTACTTGTGCTTTGCGCTCTACCACTTCCATGCCCACTCGCCTTCTGTCGAAATCGAGGCATTATACGGTATTTACAGCAGTGCGCCATTGGGCAGATAACGGTTATCCGTATTCGCCTTGACCCATTGCCGCAGCACCGGCGTGAATGCCTCACGTTGCTTGAGAATCCGAACCAGGTAGATCACCGGCGATTGTTTACCGCCATCCCATCCCGGCAACTGTCTTTCTGCCAGCGTAAAGAACCGAACTAGATTGACCAATTCCTCATCACTGAGCGCTGTTGCCACCTGCCACGGCGCCTCGTCGAGCCGCATTAGACGTCCATCACCACCGATTTGGGCGGCCGACAAACTGGCGGCCAAATTCTCCAGCGCTCCATCGGTCAGCACCGCATAGGCCTTCAAGTCGTCCAGGCTCAAGCCTTTCTCCGCATCAGCCTTAGCCGGTTGCCAAACACCAATCGTCATTTTTAACGCCTTTTCTTGGGTAAAGCCGCAAAATCACCGGCACGTTGTTCTTTGTTGGCGGCAATCGCCTCCACCATTTCCTCGGTCTGCAAGAAACTCGCATTCCAGATGCCTATATAGTCCAGACTGTCTGCTGTTGAGTGATCCCGAGAATAATTGATCATGCGCTTTGAACCATAAACCGCCAGCGGCGCGTTGGCAGCGATCTCCCGAGCAACCTCCAGTACCGCTTCAAGCATGGCGTCCTGGTCGGCAAAGACACGATTCACAAGGCCGGCCTGATGCGCCTCGGCAGCGCTCATTCGGCGACCCGTGTACGCCAATTCACGCACAATGCCTTCTGGAATGAGCTTCACTAAACGCGGAAATGTACCCACGTCTGCGGTCATGCCGATTTTCACCTCAAATACTGTAAAAAAGGCATCCTCAGTGGCATAGCGGATGTCGCAGGCGGTGATAAAGTCCATGCCACCACCGATACACCCCCCCTGAATGGCCACAAGCACCGGAATTCTGCACTCTTCCAAGCAGCTGAAAGTATTCTGCATACGCTTCACCATTCGATAGAAACTCTCGCCGTGACTTCGACTCTGCTTCGGGTCGGTTTTGAGCACCTGACTATCGCCGGTGATGAAGCTCCCAATATCCAAACCCGAGCTGAAATGGGGCCCCATGGACGAGATTACAATGACACGCGCTTTGCTGTTGTCATCAATATCGTTAACGATCTCAGGCAACTCCTCCCAAAATTCGGCATTCATGCTATTGCGCTTCTCCGGCCGGTTCATGCGGATATGGGCAATATTATTGTCAATACTGACATCAAAACAGGTAGGACTCATAGGCGGTCTATTCCATCAACGGGTTGTACCGCGCCAGCGGTCGTTGCTGGCGCAGATGATTCTGGTTAAGCCCTGCCTGGCAGGGCTAAGGGCGAGTTCAGACTACACGTCATCGTCACCCAACTTGACCAGCATTTTGCCAGTATTTTCACCTTGCAGCAGTCCGATGAACGCCGCCGGCGCATTTTCAATACCATCAAAAATCGTTTCCTGATACTTCATCAAACCAGCCGCCATCCACGCCCGCATATCCGCCAGAAATTGCGCGCGGATGCCATCGAACTCGTACACCACAAAACCCTTCATGGTGACCCGGTTATAGATCATATTCGACAGTGTCGTCACACCTTCAGAGCGCGCGCCTTTGTTGTTGTACGCAGAGATCATGCCACAGACTGGAATACGCCCTAAGGGGCGCATCTGACCCACAGCCGCGTCCAGGTGCGCACCACCGACATTTTCAAAATACACATCAATACCTTCCGGCAGCGCCACGTGCAGTTCTTTACGAATATTACTGGTCTTGTAATTGAAGGCGTAATCAAAGCCAAGCTCTTGGGTCAGATAATTGACTTTCTCATCGGATCCACAGCTACCCACGACCCGGCAGCCTTTGATCTTGGCAATTTGGCCGACGACACTACCTACAGCCCCGGCTGCCGCCGAAACAAACACATTCTCACCAGACTTAAGCTCACCGGTAACCAGCAGACCGCCATAGGCCGTCAATCCGGTCGTGCCCAACACATGTAGGTGGGCAGTTAAGGGCTCATTTTCTGGTTGAATAACTTCCAACCCTTGTCCATTAGACAGGCACCATTCACGAAATCCCCCGCGGTGCATAACATAGGTTCCCACGGGGTAACCCTCAAGCTGACTCTCGACGATTTTACCCAGCGCACCGGCGGTCATGACCTCATCGAGTTTAGTCTGGCCATTTGTCAGTGGCGGCCGCATGGCTGGGTCAACGGACATATACAGATTTTTTATCAGGACCTGGCCAGGACCGGTTGCTGGCAGAGGATTCTCCACCAATCGAAAGTTCTCCGCGGTGGGCAATCCTTCCGGGCGAGAAGCCAGATGAATTTCACGATTAGTCTGTCGCGTGCTGGATTGATGATTGGATGTCGCCACGGGCTTGCTCCTGAATGATTGCAAAAGACGAAGTGAAACATTTTTGGAAGGCCAAAGACAAGCTGTTTAGGGATGCCATCGAGTTTCGAGGATCGCCAGCTGGTCGCTGGCGGCTATTTATACGGCGCGCGATTCAATACACTACACGCCGGACCATAACGCGTATCTGCAGTGATCTGGCACCCACCACAGGAACTTGCTATGACGTTTAACGAGAGCTTGCTCAACGCCTTTATACCGCTAATCGTTAGCCTAATGCTGTCGCTGCTGAGCCTCAGCCTGGCGCATTATTGGCTGCTTGCGCGCGAACCGAATCTTGGCAGCGAAGCACGCTTGCCGCGTCAGATCATCATGCTGTTGTGTACGGTGGCCGCGATCATTCTGGCCGTGATAGTCGCACCGCTGACAGAAGGCACTCGAAATCAAATTCTCAGTATCATCGGTCTCGGAATATCCGCCGTGATTGCCTTTTCATCCACCTCGTTTGTCACCAACTTTATGGCGGCCATTACCTTGCGTGTGACCAAGCCTTTTAATATCGGCGATTTCGTCACCGTCGGCGACTACTTCGGTAAGGTCTCGGAACGTGGACTGTTCGATACCGAAATCCAGACCGAGAACCGCGAACTCGTATCCATTCCGAACAGCCTGTTTATTCTGACCCCCGTCAAAGTCACCCGTCGCTCGGGCGTGATTATCTCAAGCACCGTGTCGCTGGGCTACGATATCCATCACGCCGAGGTTGAGCCACTGCTGCTCGTCGCCGCCCGCGCCGCTGAACTCGACGATCCTTATGTACAGATTCTGAGCTTGGACGACTTCTCCATCTGCTATCGCGTCAGTGGCTTGCTGCTTGATGTCAACACACTGCTCACCAGCCGCTCGAAGCTCAACCAGTGCGTGCTCGACAGTCTGCACAGCAATCAGATAGAGATCATGTCACCAACAGTGACCCGGCATATTAATCAGCCACTCGAGATCAAACAGATACCCCAGGCGATCAGACGTCCAACTGCACAGCCACAAGCGGCCGCCGAGGATATCGCGTTCGACAAAGCTGATCGCGCCCAAGCTAGGGAGCTACATCAAGAGAATCTCAACCGCAAAATTGATGAACTCACAAATCAGCTGAAACAAGCACCAGGTCCTGAGCCTGAAGCAAAAACCGCCATTGAAGCCTTACTCTCACAACTGCAGGCTGAGTTGACGGAAATATCCAAACAACCAGACTCCGATGAAACCTGAAGCAAAAAATCTAGCATTCGTTCACAGCAACCAGGAAGGTCCTCAAGTTGAATCCGACCAAGAAGCCCAACAAACCATTCCCCAGCGCCGCAGAGGATGTTAAACACACTCGCGAAACCCAGTTGGCAACACCCCAGTCCAGCTCACCATCCTATCGCCTCGCCTATGCCGACGATGACTTCATTCTTACCGATGAGATGCGCCCGGTGCGGCTATTACTAGAGTTATCTAAGCCCGAACTCACCCTCAACGAGCATGACATCAATCATACTATCGTGATCTTCGGTAGCGCTCGAATTTTGTCACCTGAAGTTGCCGCGGAAATGCTCCGCGGCATTGCCGAACGATTGCAAGCCAACCCTACCGATAAACAGCTACTGACCGAGCAACGCCAAGCCTTGAGAACTGCCAAAAGAGTGCGTTATTACAATGAGGCGCGTTTGCTCGCGGAAAAAATTACGCGTGAATCCTGCGCGCACAATCTACCCCGTCTGCATATTATTACTGGCGGCGGTCCAGGCATCATGGAGGCCGCTAACCGAGGCGCCGCCGACGCCGGTGGAGAATCCATCGGCTTGAATATCACCTTACCCCACGAACAAAAACCCAACGGCTATATTACGCCAGCGCTGTGTTTCCAATTTCATTATTTTGCGATCCGTAAGATGCATTTTTTACTGCGTGCTCAAGCGTTGATCATCTTTCCCGGCGGCTTTGGCACCCTTGACGAGCTGTTTGAAACACTAACCTTGATTCAGACCCAAAAAATTAAAGCCCTGCCGATCATTGCCTTCGATCGTGATTACTGGGAATCCCTGTTGAATTTTGACCTGTTAGTGGACGAAGGCATGATCAGCCCCGCCGATCGGGATTTAATCCAATTCGTGGAGTCAGCAGATGAGGCCTGGCGCATCGTCCGAGACCATATACAAGACAACGGCGAACGCTATCTCGTTGCTGACGAAAGCGACTAGGCGAGTTCGCCCTCGCGCTAGGCACCACAAATAGAGCAATAACGGCCTCATGGGAACTTCAAAGTACCTCTCAAACCTTATCTGTGTCGTACTTGTGACCAGTTGTACCAGCATGCCACGCCTAAATGTCATCGACGCCGGAGAACGAGTCTCCATCGTGCTAGCCGCTGATAGCAACGAGCTAGCGGAGCAGATGATATCAAATCAAACGATCGGAGTAGATGCAGGCACTGGGGCTACCGGCGGCGCCGGCGCCGGCGCACTCTACGGCCTGAGTTGCGGGCCCTGGCTTTGGTTTTGTGTGCCGATCGGCGCACTAGTGGGCGCCGCCTATGGTGGAGCGGCGGGCATTGTCGTCGGGGTAGTCGAGAGCCTATCGAAAGATAAAGTCGACCAACTGAACGCGCAGCTCAGTAATCATCTGCGGTCTCATGATCCACGTGAGGCACTCAGGAACTCGCTGATCAATAACGTTGAAAGCCAATGGACAGTGATGGCGGAGCATCAAAACACGGAATTATCACTGCAGCTAGATGCTCTTGAGCTGCGATCATATCGAAGAGAGCAGGTGAGATTAGCCCTAGCAGTCAGCGTGACAATCCGCTACTTAGACCTACAAGGCCACCCCAAACAGAACAATAGAAGCTTTCAGTATGAGGGGTCAACCGCGTATGTGCAGTCCTGGCTGGAGAATCGCGACCAGTTCATTCAAAAGCAGTTTGATGCCGCCTACCTGACGCTCGCGGAGGAAATCCGTCTTGTGCTGAGCAACCATTAAGAATGACTCAACAATACTATCCAGTGATGATTTTCAGCAATCAAGCTCAGCAATCAAGCATTACGCAACGCCAGCCTTTCGTTCCAGCTTCGGCGTCAACAACAACCCCGAAAGGGCTTTGTGCAACATGGTTATCTGCGAAGGGTTTTGAGTGTCGTGCTAATCTTGGTAACCCGATGGTCTCAATCAAGACCCCTTCTGCGAAAGGCTAATCGCTTTGCGCTAACTACCCTTTTTTCAAACAACTAAAAGCCCACCGACGATGAAGTTTTTAGCGTCTGAATGATGCCAAAGCATGTCTCCAGCGAGACACGCTTTACCATCATCCGCCCTACCGACCCTTTAGCGCTGCAGTCGGCGTTAGTTATTCAAACCGGCAGCGTTACGAATCTGACTATAGTCTTCATAGTTTTGCTCGATCAGCTGCTTTTCATCATCGCTAAATAACGCCATCAAACTACCGGACAATGACTCCATTTCTTCTACAAGAGCGTCATTGGATGCTTGTATTTCATTCAGACCCTGCGCCTGGATCTCGGCTAATTGCTCGTCGGCCGCCACTGCAGCCTCAATCTCTTTGATGATTTGCAGCGCGCTATCCTGGTCTTCGCTGGCCGCTTCGACCTCGTTCGTTTGCGCTACGAGCGCCTCAAGCGCTGCGTTATTGTTCGCTGCACTTTCATCCTTCATGACCGCGATGTCTTCAACCTCGGCCTTGATGTCGTTTGCTTGCTGCTGCAGGTCTGCTGCATCAGCCTGATCGGCAAAAGAGCTCCCATATATGAAATAGAGCATTTCCAGCCTAACCAGCGAGTCTAAAAAGCCCTTAGGGTCCTCGATATTTTCAGCTGTCGCCCAGGCAATATACTCGGCTTCCTCCGCGATGCTAGCCAAATCAGGCAGTTCATCTTCACTATTGAGATCCAACACCCCTAACTGAACAAATGATTGTAATGTCCTCGCTACGGTATCGTAGGCACCTTTATCCACGCCATCTCCAGCTACTTCAGACATTTCTTGAGCCTTTTGCAACGACTCTGCCGCTATCTCTTGCGCCAGCTGCAATGACTCTGACACTGCACTTTGGGCAGCCTCTATGCTCACCAGCGCCGCCTGCGCTTCACTTTCACCTTCAGCAGCAAGAACGGCGCTCGCCGCTGTTAACACACTGCTCAACAGCAGCACAGGGAGTAATTTCGATAACATATTCATTTCCTAATATTCCTCTAAATGCCAGACATCAAGGATCTCTGGCGCATTTTAATGGCCACTAATCACCGACTTGACTAGTTTAAATTTCTCAGTGTTTCCTTCGCTTGATCAACAATAAACTGGGTGACTGGGTCATCGCCTAACTGACTTTCAAGACTTGTCACAAAAGCGTCTGCCAATAGTGTCGACATTTGTTCTGCAGTATAGGCCGCATCCATGACAGAAAAACGTATCTGCACAGTTTTCTGGTTATTCCCGCCAACGGTGTAAACGATTACGGCATCGAGAGCAGAATCATCACCACCGCCAGTGGCTACGGCCGTGCTCAAGGAGCCACTTACGGTGGCTGATTGAATACTAAAGACATCCGGCGCAGCAAGATTCGACAGAATATTGTTGATGATAGCATCGGCTCGGAGCAATGGCGCCTGCGCCAACTTAGCAGCAGCGAGTACTTGACTGGCCCCAATCTGCAGTCCCTGTAAGGACGCTATCTCAGCTTGCGCTGCCAATATAACAGTCTCCTTAGCGAGGTTATTGCTAGCACAGACTGCTTGAGCCGGATAATCGGGCACGGTCCAACCGTGGCATGACTCGCCCCTGCTGATCGGGTCCCACTTGTAACAGACCCCATACTTCTTCGCCTTGCAACCTCCGCCACTCACCCATGGCGTACACGTTTGGCCACTCGACGTTTGATTACATGTCTGCTTACTTGCCCTTTGGCTGGCTATCAGCGAGTTTTTACTGTTAACGCTGTTAACAAGTCGATCAACCTCGGCCTGCGCATTTTCTATATCACGCACCGCCTTCTCACTCTGATCAAGAATGCCACCAAACGCGTCTCTCACCGCATCTTTACCCGACGAGTTGATCCAGGCAGACACATCAGAGGCCATGGAGCCTGAAAAACTCGCCTCTATATTGTTGAGCTCATTCAAGGTCGCGCCCTGTGGCAACCCACTGATGCCATACTCGTAAGACATGGCGAAAAGATCGCCCAGGTCAAATGCAGAAGCGACGCGATAGCCATCGGTGGTGAGTTCGAAAGAAGAAACAGCACTAGCACCAAACAAACCTTCAGATCCTGTCGATGCTATAATCTTGACGTCTGGTCCCACGATACCTTTCGGGCTGACAGTCAATAGTACTTTAAACTCACCCGTCGGAAACCGCACCGGGCCTAGGTCGAGCTCGTTAGAATAACCATAGATGTCAACACCACTACTTCGATCAAACATACCCCGCTCTATCACCAGGACATCCTGACCCAATATCGATATTTTGCCATACACGTCGATTAAATCTTCAGACAACAGAATCCTTGGCCCTTTACCGACTTCTAAACCAGAAAGCGTCATGCCAGGAAAATCAGGCATCTTTTGCTTTGTCATAGCTTCAAATAACGTTAATACGTCCTCCATGCCGATTGAGCCAACCTTGTTTGGGCCATCATCAACTTCTAGGGCAATCAAAGTAGGCACGATAGCTGGGCCGAATGCTACCGCCCCACTGGCGATAACTTGTTTCGAACCGAGACGAACGGAGCCGCCCATAACAACTTCGATAGCGATATCGGGCGGAGAACCGGCTTCGATACTAGACGTCCGGTTTAGTCCAATATTAAAGGCATCAATCGTAAGAAAGCCCCAGCCAAAAGCGTTGTCCCAACCGTCCGCATCAGCCAAGGACATGCTTATGCTGTCAGAAGAACTTACACCGGTCGGGCTGATGGTATACCCGCTTTCCAAGCCCAATGTTGTTGCAAGCACGTCACCACTGATTGGAAAATCCACAGCACTTGTCATTGATACGCTCGTGCTGTACTCATTAGATCGCGGGTCGAAGCCTAGTACTGTACCAAAGGTGAAATCGAATTCCCGGTCTAAGGTCAACTGACCGAAAAATGTTGGTTTAAAACTGGGCAGTCCAATCTCCATGGAAATCACCGGCACAGAGACACTGCCACCGCCAACCAATGCTGAGAAAGCATCATCAAACGACCATTCAATTGACGTTCGGCCCAGCACTTTAGGTTCACTGAAACCAACAACCGCGAATGCCATGGTCAAAAATTTCGAACCACCAACATCCAAGTTACCCAGCACTGAGAGACCGGCTGGCGCGCCCAATTGTCCGTCTCGGGCAAAGCTGCCTAACTCAAGATCTGCAGCTAATTCATTGCCTAAATCGTTAAGATTAAAGTCCATACCGGCGCGTGAAAACAAAAGCAGCGCGTCATCGAACTTGATGGAATCGATACTGCCTAAGGCAGCGTTAAATTCTCGCACACCCAGATTGCCTAGAATATCGCTGAATTTAAATGCAACAGTAGGTTTGAAGGCAACGAAATGTCCCTGATTGGGATCGGCAACAAATAGTAAATCGCCCTCTAATCCACTCAGATTGGTCGTGACGGCAACAACACCGGTCTTACCGACCACATTGACTCTTACATTAGAAACCACCAACTGCCCAAGTATTTCTCTTGTCACCGACGACATATCGTTGAACTCTTGAAGAAACGGACCAACGCCCTCGGCTTCAAGCGCCTGATTTACGAGAGTCAACTCCTGAGCGGCACCGGGGTCCCACGCCATCGCCAAATTAGTAAAACCAAGGAAAACTGAAAACAGTACGCCTGCTACTAGGGAGCGCGAGGCAAGGTTCGAATATTTCATATCTATCAGCGTCTCTTATTCTGATGACTAAAGCCACAGCCATGCGTGTGGCAACACTTTACCATCGGCATCGTACATCAAAGATTAAGTAGAAAGAACAACAATAAACGTCCACCAAAACCACGGTCATTGACAATGACTCAAAAACATGGCGGCCAGAGTCGACAGCGATCACACCGCATGTGCTCGAATGAAGAGGATGTAGAGGATGTAGAGAAGGGAATTTAATGACAAAATCAACGGACAAAAAACAGTAAAAAAGCCTAGCGCCGTGCCTCTTCGCAGAGATTCGATCGCAGCGGCGCTCATTGATTGGGCTCACTAGGAAAAGCCTTGAAGCCGAAGCTAGAAGACGATGGATTCGCCAAGCTCAGGAATCAGCGCGCTGACCCCACATTCAGCATCGAACTTTCCGGCTAAAGCTTGCAGCGCTTCAAGCTCACCATGCACCAGCACCAACCGTGGGCTGTTGTCAAAGCCCTTGTACCACGCCAATAATTGGCTCTGACCCGCATGAGCGGAAAACCCCCCCAGCGTTTCAATTCGCGCCTTCACAGCGTATTCATCTTTGTAGAGTTTGATGTGCGATGCGCCATCCACAATAATTCGTCCCAGAGTTCCCTGCGCCTGGTAGCCAATGAAGATCATGGTGTTGCGCTCTTGCCAGATGCGATGCTTGATGTGATGGCGAATCCTGCCGCCAGTACACATGCCGCTACCGGCGATAATGATCGCGCCAGAAGAGACTTTATTGATCGCCATAGAATCTTCGCTGGACTGGCTCAGAGTCAGGCTTGGCAGAAAACGTTGGAATGATTCTCGGTCCGTCTCTCTGAGCTCGCTGACGTCCGCCTCATCCAACAGCGCCAGCCATTCGTTGTAGACGCCCGTCACCTCAATCGCCATGGGACTGTCGAGATAGACTCGCCAATTGTCCAGTTTACCCTCGCGATGCAGGCGGCCGAGATAAAACAGAATCTCCTGAGTTCGGCCTACAGCAAATGACGGAATCATGACATTGCCATGCCGCGCCCAAGTATCAGCCAAGACTTGACTAAGTTGTTCAATGGTATCGTCCATGGAACGGTGATTACGATTACCGTAGGTGCCTTCCATCAAGACCACATCGGCTTCGGCCAAGCTCGCCGGTGGTCGCATTAGCACAGAATCACTATTACCCAGGTCACCAGAAAAAACCAGCGTCTTGGTCTTTCCAGCGTCCGTGAGCTTGAGCTCAACGATAGACGAACCCAAGATGTGTCCCGCATCATGAAAAGTCAGAAACACAGCGCTGTTGAGCTGCAGGCCTTGGCCATATTCAGCCGGCTCACACAGGGCCAGCACCCGATCGACATCATGTTCATCATAAACTTCTTCGATGGGCTTCTTGCCCCGCCGAACCCGCCGCAGGTTTTCATGCTCCAGATCTCGCCGATACAGCCCATAAGAATCCCGCAGCAGAATGGCTAACAGATCAGCAGTGGCTGCCGTACAGAAAATCGGTCCGGAAAAGCCCTGTCGCACCAGCCTCGGCAACAAACCCGAATGGTCCAAGTGAGCATGGGAAAGAATAACAGCGTCAAGTGTACGGGGATTGAACTTGAACTTTTCGGATTTGATGCGCCGAATATCATCACCGCCCTGGTGCATACCGCACTCAAGCAAGAACTGATATTCACCAGCTGATTCCAACAAATGACAAGATCCCGTCACTTCTTGTGCTGCACCATAAAACGTCAAACTTGGCATAAATTTCGGTGTCCGTGACAAAGCTCAATGATGCCCCCAACTGCTTCTCGATTTGCTCACTGACAGCCGCAGAAGACGCGTAAAAATAACCAGCTTAGCCGGAGCTTCAAGCCGGCAGACTGCGACAGATCAATGAACAACACGGGGAACCGTTAACATGGGCAAAAAATAGCCTAAGGTTTGGGCGAGCAAGCCGAAATCTAAACCTTTGGCTCATTGTTGTTCAACGTCAGTCCTGACTAAATAAGCACCATCTCAATCAGTCAGTTTTTAGTGTTCAAAGGTCAATTTTTTGCTTCCTACTATCATCAATCTCGCAGTCGATCCTGTCACTCGAGCGCAACCAGCATTTTCTAGCGTGATCAACACCGCGATTTCACCTTTGGCTATCGTCACTCACATCAAACGTGGCGACCGCCCCATGGAAGCCGTGTTTTTTCGGCGCTACTATACTGGCGTGAAACGCCACTTGGCGCGCTACATCTTTGATCCCAGCCACGCCGAAGATATCGCTCACGACGCACTGCTGACGGTGTTGCTGCGACTGCGCAGCAAAGGTATCGAGCAACCCCAATTTCTCGATCGATTCGTGTATCAAACCGCTAAGTTTTCCTACTTTAGTTGGCTGCGACGGCCAGCAAACCAGCCCGCTTTATTTGAGCCTCTAGAAGA
>Ga0208544_10000457_pt1 | contig 32373 bp, 25 predicted proteins | sample DEB08_DNA_9_FD_184526 | JGI IMG/M metagenome (GOLD analysis project Ga0208544, IMG submission 184526) | Aqueous microbial communities from the Delaware River and Bay under freshwater to marine salinity gradient to study organic matter... | ecosystem: Environmental > Aquatic > Marine > Coastal ... | reverse complement strand
TTAAAAATGGAATATCTTCTTGTTTAAATCTGATTAATCAAGGTCAATATCAAGAAGAGCTAAAAACATTGCTCAATTTGAAATTCCAGACTTTTCAAATTCACAAAACTTGAGTGTTCAGAGTATATAACTAGGTCCATTTCATTAGGAATAGTCTCCTTCGACCAATTAGGGATAATTAAAACAGCAAGTATTGGTAAAAAAGAATAACGAAACAATTTCTTTAAATTCATCATTGAGGTTTTGCTAAAAATTGTAAAAGTCGAATACCAACAGCATCTACACTTTGGATGGAGTTAGCCATCACAATCACGCCTACTTTTTTGTCTTTCGAAAAGCCCGTAAAGGTTCTAAAGCCACCCGTTCCTCCATTATGCCACGTAATATCCAAACCATTATTTGTTTGACTAATCCAAGCTAAGCCTATCTTCCGAGAACTAGAATAGTTTTTTTTAGGCGCATGGGTTAAACCATAAGGCACTTCTCCATTAATATTAGCAATTAAATATTTCATCATATCTGTTGTATTCGACCTAATAGCACCCGCCCCTGCGAAAGTCGGCAAATCCCATTGAGAAGTTGGGCTACCACTTCCATCATGTCCTTGAATCAACTGCCCTGTTGCTATTTCAATCAGAGAATCATCCATTCCTAAGGGTTGAAAAATTCTTTTGCGCACCATTGCTTCATAAGACAGACCATCTACATTCGCTAGAATATGTCCTAATAAACCCATCCCTAAATTAGAATAATCAACCTTTCTTGCTGATTTAGGAGCAGGTTCAAAATCTTTTAAAAAATCATACATATCGGGTACCGTATAATTTTTATAAGGATTACTCATATCAAATATTGCTCTTTTGATAAAATTAGAAGGCATTCTTGGTAAGCTAGAGCTATGGGTTGCTAAATCTTCTAAGGTAATAGATACCTCAGCTGGCCAATTGACAATTTCTTTAGGCAAGTATTTAGTAATAGGATCTTCGTAATTTACTTTTCCTTCGACTACCATTTGAGCGAGCACCGTCGCTGTAAAGGTTTTCGTAATAGAACCAATTTCATAGATAGAATTTTCAGAAGGCGCAACGGGATTTTTATCTGAGCAAATACCAAAATTATAAAACTCAATTTTTCCATCCCGATAAGTCCCAATAGACACCCCTTTCGTTCTATCGTTCTCTATAAAAGGTTGAATAATGTCCCCAATAGTATTAATTGCTCTTAAAGGGGGAATCGGGATTTTTTGAGGTTTATTTTTAAAAAAGGAAAAAGCGGTAAAAGCGCCCAAAAGGCCAAATAGTAGTAAGGTATAAAATAGTATCTTTTTCATAATACCCGGATTTAAAAATTATTAGGTGAATTATTTTTAGATGATTTCTTACAAAAACAAAAGTAACCCAAAAGAAAAATTGTATCAAAAAAGCTTGATGAGCGCTAGTAAATCATTGACAAGTGCAGCCCTCTCAAAAAATAATTTGGCAATCAATCAACTATTCCATTTTCTATCGGGAAATATTGATTATTTTAAAATTTTTATAGTTCTTATATTTTTTTTGCTATTTGTAACTAATTTTGTTTAAAAAAGTAAGAAATAATCAGATTATGCTTATATTACGTGTTAAAATTAAAACAAACGAATCCTCTTTTTTATTCAAATTTGTTAGTTATAATGTGATGATAAGTAGATAATGACATTTAATGAGGAATTAAACGAAAGGGATGCGCCTAGTTTAGAGGTGGTCATTAAACTTATAATGTACAAATTGTAATCCATAACAAAAAAACTGGTAGCACAAAGGCATGGAGGAAAGTTCAAAATATCCAGAACATAAAAGATATAAGTTCCGAGAACTTAAAGTCTACGGCTCAACCGAATGGTTGGCTGATAATAAAAAGAAATACCGTCAAGTTTTTGATAGGCACGAATCATCCTATATATACGCCGAACTCTCTTTTCATAATAAATTATTCGATGCAGAAGACTGGGAAGTAGAAGTAGAATTGCATTGCTATTCTATGAAAAAAGGGCGTAAGGAATTATGTGCCTTACCTTTTAAAAGAAAAGTCAGTAAATACGATAGCGTTGTTTATATTAGAGAAGGCTGGGGTAATAAAAAAGATGGCGCCTTTTGGAAAAGAGGGACTTATTATTGGGAAGCATGGATAGAAGGGGAAAAAGTCGCCACTAAATACTTTTATATTGAAGACACCGATGATGAATTAATTCCTCAGTATAATCCTTATCTAGAAGTTCAATCACTCAAATTATATGAAGGCCCTTATGATGATGTGAATGAAGATGATAGAGTTTATTACACCGAATTTAGTGGAGAAGAAACCCGCTATATTTATGTAGAAATTGCCTTAAAAAACGAGAATATGACTCGCAATTGGCAATGTGAATTATTTACTAAATTCTATAATGATGCTCGGGAATTAAAAGGGCAAGTCGTTCGATTACATCGAGTGGAACAAGGAGAAGAATATATTCGATTGACTGCTGGTTGGGGTTCTAATGTCAAAGGATCCTGGCGACAAGACAGTTATACTGCAGAGCTGGTTTTTATGGACAAATTATTGGCAGTTGTTCCATTTAATGTAGATGATGCGTTTGAAGAAGGTATTGCAGGTGTATTATTGCCCAATCGACAAACACCCGTTATTCTTGCACCTGATGAGGATGCAAATTTGACTTTTGAAGAAGTCGTGCAAAATCTAGAGTCTTTAATCGGTTTGACTGATATTAAAATAAAGGTTAGAGAACACGCCAAATATATTCAGTTTTTGCAATTGCGAAAAGAAAAGGGTTTTGAAGAGAAAGAGGAAATCAATGTACACTCTGTTTTTATAGGTAACCCAGGAACAGGTAAAACAACGGTTGCCAAAATGATGGGTAAGCTCTATAAAAAAATGGGCTTATTGAGCAGAGGACATGTAACAGAAGTTGATAGAGTTGATTTAGTGGGAGAATATATTGGGCAGACTGCTCCAAAAGTGAAAGAAGTTATCAACAAAGCTAGAGGAGGTGTTTTATTCATTGATGAAGCTTATTCACTAGCTCGTTCTAATGATGATAGTAAAGATTTTGGTAGAGAAGTTGTAGAAATCATTTTGAAGGAAATGTCTAATGGAGAAGGGGATTTAGCGGTTATTGTGGCGGGGTATCCTAAAGAAATGAAACACTTTATGGATTCTAATCCTGGCTTAAAATCTCGCTTTAAATTATACTTTGAATTTTCAGATTATTTACCACAAGAATTATCAGCCATCGCTAATTATGCCGCCCAAGAAAAAGGCGTCAAATTAACACCTAAAGCTAAAGTCAGTATAGATGATATCATCATCGAAGCATTCAGAAATAGAGATAAAACCTTTGGCAATGCCCGGTTTGTTTTCGACTTAATCGAAAAAGCAAAAATTCATTTAGGCTTACGAGTAATGTCAAATGAAGATCCTACTTTAACAGAACATGAAGAGCTGGAAACAATTACCGCAGCCGATGTCAATAAAATTGAAATTACTCGTCAAAAGACCTTACCAAAAATTCCTGTTGATACTGCACTTCTAAAAGATTCCTTAGCAGAATTGGATGAGATGATTGGCATGGATAGCATCAAAAGGCAAATCCACGAATTGGTTGATTTGGTCAGTTTCTATCGAGAAACAGGTAGAAATGTCTTAAATAGCTTCTTTTTACATACGGTCTTTATTGGGAATCCAGGAACAGGTAAAACAACGGTTGCTCGTATTTTAACCAAAATTTATAAGGCATTGGGCATGCTGGAAAGAGGGCATATAGTAGAGACGGATAGACAAGGACTAGTTGCGGGTTATGTTGGACAGACTGCCATTAAAACCGCTGAAAAAATAGACGAAGCCAAAGGTGGTGTTTTATTTATTGATGAGGCTTATGCTTTGACCAATGGCGCAGGTGCAGGTTCCGCTCATGGAGATTTTGGCAATGAAGCCATTCAGACTTTACTAAAGCGAATGGAAGACCAAAGAGGGCAATTCTTCCTTTTTGTAGCAGGTTATCCAGATAATATGGAAGAGTTCTTAAAAGTGAACCCTGGTTTAAATTCTCGTTTTGATAAAATCTTAAAATTTGAAGATTATAAACCAGAGAGTTTAATGAAGATTGCTTTACAGATGCTTGAAAAGGAAGGGATGAAATTAACCGTACCTGCTCAAGAACATTTAGGCGCTTACTTAGAATTTTTACACGAGTATCGAGATAAATACTTCGGTAATGCTAGAGCGGTTAGAAGTATCGTTGGGGATGCTATTAAAAATCAAAATCTACGCTTAGCTGCAACGCCTATAAAAAAGCGTGCGAAAGAAACGATTAATATGATTAACTTGGAAGATGTGCAATCCTTTAAATTGAGTAAAGAGGACTTGGTGTTTGAGAAGAAGACGATTGGGTTTAGGAGTCGAGGTTAGTCAATAGAAAATTAATAAGAATAGTTACAAAATACCCTATCACGAAAAATGATAGGGTATTTTTTTTCAATCGTTTATATCTGTTAAAAGTAGAAAGAAATAAGCTTGTTACCTTAATCGTTGAATATGCGTCTAACAATTATCAATCAGTACGCTTAAAAAAAAAATATGAAATTAGTAAAATTAGCCCTTGTTTGTGTAGCCTTTTCCTTATCCTCTTGTTCTCCTCAGCAGTTTCAAGAAGTATTGGGGTCGGTTTTAGAAAATGGCGCTTTAACTGATGGAGAAGTTTCTTCTGGTTTAAAGCAGGCTTTAGAAATAGGCATTGGCAAAGGTTCTGACCAATTATCTGCTTTGGACGGTTATTTCAAAAGTCCCTATAAAATTTTGTTACCACCAGAAGCTCGGAAAGTAACAGATAGACTTCAGAAAGTACCAGGTTTTTCTCAGGTTGAAAATATTCTATTAGAAAAAATAAATCGAGGGGCAGAAGATGCTGCTAAAAAGGCTAAACCTATTTTCGTAGATGCCATCAAACAAATGACTTTTGAAGATGCCATGACGATTTTATTAGGCGCAGATAATGCGGCAACAAGTTATTTAAATAATAAAACCAATGCGCAATTATACAATGCCTTTAATCCTGTTATTGTCAATTCTTTAGATAAATTTCAAGCAAGAAAATATTGGAAAGATGCGGTGACTGCTTATAATAAAATACCATTCATTCAAAAAGCGGATCCTAGTTTAGATAATTATGTGACGACACAGGCTTTGAAAGGCTTATTTTCTATGGTGGAGAAGGAAGAAGTGAATATTCGTAAAAATGTATCTGCTAGAACGTCAGATTTATTGAAGAAGGTATTTGCTAAGCAGGATAATAAATAAACGGTAGCAGGCGAAAGGTATCGGGTGTCAGGTTAGATTAGGTTTATGAGATGAGGTATCAGAATGAAGCCGTAATCGACACAGAATCTCGATAAACTGCATACCCAGAAAAAATACCCAAGCCATTTTCAATATTAGAATAAACACTAATTGGCTCCACAAAAGGACGGTCTTTATTGGCAATTTGACGAGAAAGGGAAGTGTGGTATAGATAATAATCCTTAGAGACCGTTCTTAATTCTCCGACAACTTTTCCTTGGTGAGCTTCATTCTTAAAACTTAATAAAGAATAAAAAGTTAACGTCGCTTTCTGCCCATCAAAATCTTCATCGGTAAAAAGAACGCCACCATCTTCAAAATGAAAAATAACTGGTGGATTACTTTTATCGCTTTCCAATGGCATTAAAGGTGTTAATATTTGCGCACCTGTTCTACCAGTACTGCTTCCATTAAATCCATCCATTGGTGTACCCTCTTCCCCCGAATCTTCCATATGGTTGAAGAGACTTAGGTGGTAATAATCTTGTGCCCCAATTGGATCTGTAAAATGGACATCAATGGACACTTTATATAGTTGTTCGGCTGCTGCGCCAAATATTTCAATTGTATCCATTTCTATTGCTGTCAAAGCAACAGGTAGTGGAACTATATCTTCCGCCACAATCATCTCCTTTCCAGGCACATCTACTTGCAGTCGATAAGCCTTACCACTTTCAGGCGTGATTCTTTTTGATTCATAAAAAGGCGTATGGAAGTTATTTAACGCCAATTTATCTAGTTCTTTTCCTTGAGAAGAAAAAATACGAACTACTGCATTATTTACAAACTCATCAGCTTCACTAGATAAAACGTTTCTACTTTTGGTAACCGTAACTTTAAATGGTTCGCCTGGTGCGAAGTTACTAGTAACCACGACTTGTGGTTCTTGAATGGCTATATCTAAATCGACTGGTTCTTCACAGGAGGTTGCAAAAAACACCCCAAAGGTTAATAGGAGAATTATCCGATTTAAAGGATGGGATTTTATCAATTTAGTTGAATTTTTATAAGGAATTAGTTATTCCTCTTTTTATACAGTCTCTTTCTAAAAGGTGTTACCAAACAAAAATACAAATTTATTTAATATAATGTTGAATTTTAACGCCTTCCCAATTTTTAAATTTCGCTCAATCGAGACTTCTATCTGCTATACTATTTTTACAAACTTACGTATTAGGTAATTTGAAATTATCAGATACGAGCTTATCGTTCACAATATTCTATTAAAATCGAACTGAATAATTCAAAGAAGGCGTAATTGGCAATAAACTTACTCGTACGAATTCTTTATCGCCACTTCCATCCGTTTTATCTCTCAATCGGTAATATAAAGGATTTTTCCGATTATACACGTTATAAATACCAATTTTCAAGAATTGCTCTATTCGCCCCTTCCCTAATTCAAGATTCAAACCAATGTCCAAATGGTGGTTAGCAGGTAATCTAAAACTATTTTTCTCTCCAATATTCAGTACCGTTACAGGTGAAAATAAATTAGAAGAAGTAAAAGTATATTCCCCTGTAGGTAAAGTCGTAGGCATGCCCGTTTCATACACCCAATTGGCGCTAACAGTCATTCGACTATTCCAATTATAAATTGCTGCTATCTTAAAACTATGTGGTCGGTCAAATTTAAAATTAAAAGTTTTACCAAAATTGACTGCTTCAAACTGCCTTTTCGTTCTCGAAAAAGTATAACTCATCCAACCTTGTAGCTGACCACTTGTTTTTTTCAAAGACCATTCCACACCATAACTCTTGCCCCTCCCAGTCGTCACTTTATTCTCCCAATTACTCGCATCTAATACCAAAGATTCTATTAAGAAGCTACTCCCCTCTTGGTAAGTAATTAGATTTTTCATGCTTTTATAATAGGCATCTACTCCAAGCCTCCATTTTTTATCAACTATTTTTTGGTACCCTATTGTTCCTTGCCATGCCAATTGTGGCTTTACTCTTGATGTTGCGGGCACCCACAAATCGGTTGGCAAACCAATTCCACTAGTCGTTAGTAAATGTAGGTTCTGCATCATTTTATCAACAGATGCCATCCATAAGGACGTTTTATCAGGTTTATAATTCAAGGATATTCTCGGTTGCAAAGAAAAATAGCGCTTAGCTTGCACATTGATTAAGGTACTCCGAAAACCAATATTCCCTTTTAATTTCGGCGTAATCACAATATTATCCTCCAGATAAAGCGCATATTCCTGAGAATTGACTGTATTATTAATCGAAATCAATGAATCTACTGTATATCGGTCATTAACACTAACTATGGAATTATGGTCTAAAGTAAAAGCACCGGGCTTAAAAGTATGATTGATAAATTCTACGCCAAATTTTAAATAATGCTTAATCGAAGGAATGAAGTCGAAATCTATTTTTGCCGATTTATCTGCAATACTTGAATTATATAAATTATAAAATAAGTTATTTTGAATAGTTTCAGTTTCTCCTTGTCCAGTTGGAATAATATTTTCCTCATAGAGTTCGGCTGACTTAAACCAAAATTTACTAAAATTCAAAGTCGTATTAGCAAATAATCGGTCTGAGAATAAATGATTCCATCGCAAAACACCAATCGTATTTCCCCAATCTAAATCTTGTTGATGCGCAATCGTTCTAAAATCAATACCATCAACTACCGAGCGATTAATATCTCCAAAACGGTCATTTCCATGATAGGCACTTAAAAACAATTGGTCTTTTTTACCCAAATAGAAATTAACCTTCCCATTGATGTCTGAGAAAGTATGTGTGGTATTGCCTTTATCCCCCTTCTTTTCTTTTAGTTGTTGACTAATCGGTTTGAGAAAAAGATCAAAAATGGAACGCCTAGCAGAAAAGAAAAAGGAGCTTTTATCTTTCACTATCGGACCTTCAATGACTCCATTCAAAGCAATTAGTCCAAGCGCTGCCTCTCCAGCAATTCGCTTTTGATTGCCTTCCTTCGTTCTAACATCTAAAACAGAAGACAATCTTCCACCAAATCTTGCAGGAAAACTCCCTTTATATAATTGTGCTCGTTTAATCGCACTACTGTTAAAAACAGAAAAAAGCCCCCCTAAATGAGTCGCATTATAAACGGGAACCCCATCTAATAAAATTAAATTTTGGTCGGTGCTACCACCTCTTACATTCAACCCTCCAAAACCATCCGTTCCAGATTGTATGCCTGGTAATAAATTAATCGTCCGAAGCAAATCTGCTTCTCCACCTAAAGCGGACAGTTGAGACATGGCAGCAATTGGCGCATTTGTTCCATTTTCAAAAATAGGAATAGCATTCGTTCCCAGTCCTTTGGAAGTGACCACTACTTCATTGAGTGTCAAAGAAGGTTTTAAATCAATATCTAAATTAGTATTTTGTTTTAAATTAATGCGTTTAGCTCTAGTGCTATATCCTAAGAAAGAAAAATTTAACTGCTGAACGCCTCTTGGTAAAGTGATACTAAAAAAACCATATTCATTAGAAGCAATTCCTTTTTGGGTAGCTGTTTCAATGATATTTGCGCCAATCAATCTTTCGCCAGTTTCCATATCTTTGACATATCCACTAATCGTATAAAACTTCGTTACTTTCTTTTTATAAAAGACAATTTCTTCTGTTGTCCATCTATATTGGACATTTGTTTCCATCAAAATATCATCCAAAATAGTAGCGATAGTCGCTTGCTTATAAGACGTGGTAATGTTTCTATCAGGAATGATGTTTCCACTAAAAGTAAATCCCGTATTGATTTGTTTACTTAATTGAAAAAGTGCTTTTTTTAAAGGTAGGTTACTAGTATTAAAATCAACTTTTTGCTCCAATAAGGATTGAGCAAATCCGATAACGGAAAGGCAAGTAAAAAATGTTATGTAAATAACTTTTTTCATTTGTTGTTTAACGCAGTTAATAAAATTTAGTTGAGCAATTGGAGCAGAAGCCAGAAGTCAGACCAAAAATAAAATTTTCTGTCAGAAGTCAGATAGACTAGGTCATAATACCTAAAAGTCAGCAATTTAATTGGATAATTTCTGACTTTTGACAACTTATACAATAAACGGTCTGGCTTCTGACATCTCCTATAAGTACACGAAAAAAGCCTTACCACTCAGAAAGTTGTAAGGCTTTTTTAGAAGCTATTTAAAATTAATATTACTTAATTACAAATACCATTTAATCGGTAATATTTTGAATGAACTTCTGTCAACTGTATGGATGGAAACGCTAAATCTACCTTTTTTAGTATTGCTTCTGCCGTATTTTTAACCAAACTAGAATTAAACGGACAATTACCTAATTTTTCGGCATCAAAATCTAGTTCTACTTGAAAATTAGTTGCCAAATAAGTCGCTATTTCCGAAATAGGTTTATCTTCAAAATTTAATTGTGTAGCTTTCCATGCAGTTGTTGTCCAATCTAGTGATTGAATATCACTTAAGGTTGCATTTGCATTATTTAATATAATTTTATCGTTCACTTTTAGAATCGTCTGTTCTTTTGTCTCCATAGCTGTAAATGCTACTTTTCCTTCTGTTACCTCAATAACCGTTGTCATTTCTTCTGGATACGCTCTAATATTAAAAGCTGTACCTAATACCTTCACCTCACTATTAGGCATCTTAACGATAAAGGGCTGATTCGGATTTTTAGTTACTTGAAAGAAAGCTTCTCCCTGTAATTCAACCACTCGTTCTTGCCCAGTAAAAGTTGTAGGAAAAGATAATTGACTATGCTTATTGACCCAAACGGTAGAGCCATCAGGAAGTAATATATTTTCCATAATGGTATCCGTCGTCGCCAACACCTGAATATTAGGGGAGTTGTTGACAAAAATAGTAACGAGAAATCCACAAGTTACTAATAAAACGACTGCTGCTGCTGCAATTCGACCAAGCCATTGTCTACGATTGATAGCAATCACTTTAGTTGGCACAGCAACTGTTTCATCTTGAGCAATTCGAGTTTTCAACTTGGATAGACCTAATGCTACATTAGGTTGATAATCATTTTTGTAATCCTTGCTAATTTCCCAAAGTTGTTCTAGTGGTGCATTTTCTTCGTTCTGATATTGCATCCAGTTTTTATGCATTTTAATCTTCTGATGGTTGTCTTTTGTGAAATAGGTACTACACTTTGATTATCATAATCTAAGTATAAGACCCAATATTTACCTTTCTACAATCTATTTTTGTTAAATGCAATTATGAAACCAAAGTTAATTGCTTTTACACTTATAAAAATGAAAAACTTTGGCTTTGTATTATGAATGACACGAAATTTTAACACTCCCCCTATTGGCAGGGGTGATTGATTCTAATCTTTTAATTTTAAATTCCAATATCAATTCCAATGTCAACCTCAATAGCAATATTAATTTGCCCCAATAACTTAGAAAAATAGCAAGATTTTTCGATTTTCGGAGGTTATTGAAATGATTATTGCCATTGGAATTGTCATTGAAGTTCAATATTATATTATTATTTTTTAGGTCTAACCCCTACTATTATTAACAGATTAAGGCATCTGAAAATAATAATATTATTCAAATACTCATTCTTAATAAGAAATATTATTTCAAAAAAGGTCTAAAAACAACACAAACAAGGTAAATATAATCTTTTCTTAAAATAAAATATCAAAAAAAATATATACATAAAACATAGCATAACTGCTTGAAAATTAAACAGTTTTCAAGGTTTTTCAAGAATAAAGACCTAATGAAATTAATTGCGCCCCTTGCGTCCTATTGATATTCCCCTTAAATTGCACAAAAATCAGCGTTACATATTACATTTCCTTACCCTACTGTACAACATCCAATCCCACAACATAGCATATCCTAAATATAAGTAAAAAACAATTAGTTTCACTAAAACTAAAGAATGGTTAATTATTTACTTTCTAGTCAAGCCGAAAATATGCTACGATTATCTTCGGATCCTCGAAATGTTTCAAGAATAGAAAATTTTGTCGAAAGAGTTGCACAGAAATATAAAATTGCACCAGACCTTTATGGAAACATTCTTATCAGCCTTACAGAGGCTGTTAATAATGCCATCATCCACGGAAACGAGAATGATGAATCCAAAACAGTAGAAGTCAATTTAAAAGAAGATTTTGATGCTTTGGCTTTTCAAGTAAGAGATGAAGGAAGAGGCTTTGATTATGAGAACTTACCTGACCCAACTTCTCCAGAAAATTTAACAAGAATTGGCGGACGTGGTGTCTTCTTAATGCACCAATTGTCTGACCAAGTTGACTTCCAAGATAATGGCAGTACCGTAGAAATGCGATTTGCCTTGGACAATCCAAGAGGATAATATTTGATAAAATTGTTATATTGTTTTATGGTTAAATTGTTAATGTATTGTAGCAATTTGAACCAAAACTTCTAACTCTAATTAGCAATAAAACAATATAACAATTTTATCATTACCTTTCTCACATACCTATTTCAAACACCAGTTTATTTTAATGGACTTCCCCGACTTCGATGAACTAGCAGAAGATGCTGTGCAATTCCATGCAGAAGAAATTGATTTTGACTTACCTCAAAGCGAACAAGTAATTGATTGGATTAAAGCAACTATTGTCGCAGAAGAATCCGAATTAACCAGCCTAAATTTTATTTTCTGTAATGATACTTATTTACATAAAATAAATCTAGAATACCTCAATCACGATACCCTTACCGATGTTATTACTTTCCCATACACTTCAGAAGGAGAACCTATAGAAGGAGATATTTATATTAGTCTTGACCGCATTAAAGAAAATGCTGCCAAATTTAAGGTGACTTTTTTAAAAGAATTAAAAAGAGTGATGATTCATGGAGTCTTACATCTTTGTGGTTATGGAGATAAAAGCGAGGCAGAACAAAAAATAATGCGAGAAAAGGAGAACTTCTATTTAGTTAAAAGCCAGTAATTTAAGTTGAAAAAATGAAAATGGTAAGGTCAGAAAAAAAAATTCTCCTACATTCAGGGAGGCTAAGGTAAGGAATGTAGGAGAGCTAAACATACTATGAGAAAACTACACGATACAAAGATACAAGCAATATCAAGTTTATGAAACTTACTTTTATTAAGCGGTAGTAACTTTACACCTTGTGGTGTGTATCCTTTAGAAAGAGGTCATTCCAAAAGCTTAAATGGTTGCTTTTTTTGGCATTTTGTACACTTTTAGCCTTTTTTCGGTACTATTCTTTATCTATTTGTACATCAAAGCCGTTTAAATAAATATTCGGTTTATTGATTCCTCAAATTTTCAAATCAGATGAAGCCCATCCGCTATTTCATTTATTTACTACTTTGTTTATATGGCTGCAATGCTAATAAATCTGGTACGACTAATCCTATACCTCAAAGTGGCGCAGGCCAATCCCTAGATGCATGGGCACTTCAACGGAATTATCCAAATCAAGCAATTAGCAGTTCAAAAATATCACAAGCCTACGAATTTCAACAAGCACTTGCCAAAAATAGAAATACCCAAGCTAACTGGGAAGGAATGGGGCCCATGAATATTGCAGGTAGAACATTAGCCCTCGCTTTTCATCCAATTGATTCAATGGTCATCTTTTTAGGATCTGCTAGTGGAGGGCTTTGGAAAACAACTAGTGCTGGTATTGGAAAAAAGGCTTGGGAAAAAGTTGATATTGGCTTTCCAGTTTTAGCAGTATCCAGCATAGCAATTTCTCCCAATAATCCAGACATTATCTATATTGGAACAGGAGAAATGTATAATAACATAGCAACAAAACCAGGCGTAGTCAATAGATTAACTAGAGGTACTTATGGTTTTGGTATCTTTAAATCTACCGATGGTGGAGTTAGTTGGGAAAAATCACTTGATTGGGGATATGAATCAATGCGAGGCATACAAGATATTGCCATTAATCCATTAAATCCACAAGTTTTATACGCCGCTACTTCTATGGGTTTAATGAAAAGTTCTGATGCAGGCGATAATTGGACATTGACTCATGATTTACCAATGGCAGTAGATGTTACCATAAATCCAATTGATACCAATTTTATTTATGTCTCTTATGGAAGCCTATTTGCAGAAAAAACGGGCATTTACCGTTCTCGTAATGGCGGTATAGATTTTAAGCAATTACGACTTGGTATTCCAACCAGTTATACGGGTAAAGCGATGTTGGCCATTGACCCTAGTTCACCAAATATCATTTATGCTTCCGTAGCCGATGCTTTTGAAAGTATTGGTTTATTTAAAAGTAATAATGATGGAGAATCATGGGTTCAAGTTAACGACTCGGATATTGCCGCTTTTCAAGGATGGTATTCGCATGATGTAACGGTTAACCCCAACAGCCCACAAGACGTTATCCAAGTCGGCATTGATGTATGGAAATCTGAAAATGGTGGATTTATAATGAATCAGCAGACTTCTTGGAATAATGCTCGTTTTGGAAAAAACCCAGTTGGCGAGCCAGATGGTCCTCCTAATTATGTGCATTCAGATATTCACCAGGCCATTTTTCACCCATTGATGAATAATACCCTTTTCTTAGCTACTGATGGAGGAATTTTTGTCTCTAAAGATGGTGGAACAACTTATGAATCTAGAAATGGCGGATTACAAACGACTCAATTTTATGCTAATTTTTCCAATTCTAGCACTAATAAAAATTTAGCTATTGGTGGCATGCAGGATAACTCCACTGCTATTTATACAGGAGAAGCAGCATGGACAAAAGTTTTAGGAGGAGATGGTATGAGTACAGCTATAGATTTTGAAAGTGATCATATTATTTATGGTTCTTCTCAATTTCTAAATATTTTCCGTTCAACAGATGGTGGCAAATCTTTTCAAGACATTGCGCCAGGTGCTATTGAACCTATTTTTAGTGCGCCTTTTGAATTAGCCCCTTCTAACCCAAGAGTCATATATGCTGGCGGACGGTTCTTATTTAAATCTACCGACCGAGGTAATAATTGGATCACACCAAATACTAATTTTATAGATGAGGGCAATTCTATTTTAGCTATTGCTATTGCTCCTTATAATTTTAATAAATTATTGGTAAGTACTGCTCCTAATGTAACGGGCAAAGCAAATATTTTTATTAGTCAAGATGGCGGTATAAATTGGACAAATTTAACAGGTTTACCAGATAGAATAGCGACCGATTTTGCTTTTCATCCTACTAATGAAAACATTGCTTTTATTACTTTTGGTGGCTTTGGTAGTTTTCATGTCTACCAAACAATGGATGGCGGCGATAACTGGTTTCCGATAGATAACAACTTACCTGATATACCACATAACACGATTCTAATTGACCCTGACCAACCAGATAATATCTATATTGGCAACGATTTAGGCATTTATGTTTCGGAAGATGGCGGTGGCAATTGGACTCCCTTTATGGAAGGTTTACCAGAAGTCGTTTTAGCCGTGCATTTAAGTATTTCACCAGCCAATCAAAAATTAAGAATTGCCACACATGGTAATGGCGTCTTTCAAACTGATTTAGTTGGAAAAGTGGTCAGTAGTATTGCTACTATAACAATTCCTAATACAATTAATCTAAATCAAAATTTCCCAAATCCTGTTAGCGAACAAACTATCATTCCTTTTGAATTAAACGAAGCAAGTAAGATTAGCTTGAAAATTTATGATATCAAAGGAAAGTTAGTACAAGAGAAAATGAGCGACCAACTATTGAAAGGCAAACAACAAATCCCAATCAATTTAAGTGGATTATCCGCAGGAAACTATGTGTATCAAATAGAAGGAATTACTAAAGGAGGGCAAGTTTTCAGAAGTAGTAAATTGCTACAAAAAAAATGAGGATGACCATTTATTTACAGTCATAAATAAATGAATCATCCTTTCGAGTCTCAAAGTAGCGGGGTTTCCAAGCAGGGTAAAATAGCTGATGGTTAAACTAGCTTTTTATTGCACCTGCATCTGGAAAATACCATTGTAATCTTCGAAAAATGAAGCTTTCAAAACGGTTTCATAGCTCATGCTTCTATTTTTCTTGGTGTAGTAATTTTATTTGGTGAACAATCTAAATAGATCTTAAATAAAGCAATTTCGATTAAATAAATACTACTGGTAATTCCCGCCTCTTTTGTCAGAACTCTTTTCTTTATTCGTGACTAAAAGCAGCAAAAATGTACCGCCTCCCAATCCGAAAGGGAAGCGATGTACATTTTACTTAACACAAACATTAAAAATTTAGTCGGGTGTTTTAAAAATATCGGTTTTTGGAACGGCTGTACGCAGCTCCTTTTTAAACATGGTTTTATCCAAGAATTCTTATATATTTTCAGCCAATTTCTTCCCTGCCCGAATGTGGGATTTAGAGCAGGGTCTGAAATTGAAGCTATTATTTCTTTTAGAAATCAGAAGCGAGAAGTCAGATTGTAAACTGTCAGATTTCCAAAATTTAGCAAATCTTTAAACAGCTCGTTTTCAGTTGTATTCAAATCTAGCAAATCTGTAGTTTGGACTGCTGACCTCTATTTCTCTTGACGATGTAAAGATGTATATATTAAAATAATTTATATAATGATTGGAAGTGAAGTGGGCAGGCAAAGTAGTGAAATAGATATTATTTATATTCAAATAAAAAAATTATTATTTTAAGTACTAAAAGTCAATAAAAATGGCGCTACTTGATGTAAGTAGCGCCACTTTATGGAAGCTTAGAATATGCTAATAATGCGTTTTCTTTTTAAAAAATTGACTATTATATTATCCTTCTACGAACAAAGCCGAGATAGACCGATGTTCGTGCGTATTTCGAATAGCTTTAGAGAATAGCTTAGCAGTAGACAATACCTTTATTTTTTTAGACATACCTCTAAGTGGAATCGTATCACAAACGATTAATTCTTTTAGCTTAGAATTTTCGATATTTTTATAAGCATCACCAGAAAGCACTGGGTGTGTACATAAGGCACGAACACTCTTTGCACCTTTATCTATAATAATGTCTGCTGCTCGGCAAAGCGTTCCTGCTGTATCAACAATATCATCTACTAAAATAACATCTGCACCTGCTACCTCTCCGATAACCGTCATTCCTGCCACCTCATTGGCTCGCTTTCTGTATTTATCACAAATAACCAAAGGTCTAGTAAAATACTTTGCGTAAGCTCTAGCTCGCTTTACACCACCTACATCAGGAGAAGCAAAAGTAACATTGCTTAAGTCCAGCTTTTCCAGATAAGGCATATAAATCGCCTCACTTTTTAAGTGATCTACAGGAATATCAAAAAATCCTTGAATTTGGTCTGCATGAAAATCCATCGTCATCACTCGATTTGCACCTGCTGTTTCTAATAAATTAGCAATTAACTTAGCAGAAATAGGCACTCTAGGTTTATCTTTTCTATCCTGTCGAGCATAGCCAAAAAATGGAATAACGACTGTAATATATTCAGCAGAAGCTCTTTTTGCAGCATCAATCATCAGGAATAACTCCAGCATATTATCTGCAGGAGCAAAAGTAGATTGAATTAAAAATACATAGCAGCCTCTTACAGATTCTTGGATAACTGGCTGCATTTCTCCATCTTTAAATCTTTGGAGTGTACAGTTCCCTAATGGATGTCCATAATAATCAGCGATTTCTTCTGCTAAATAAGTAGATTCTTGTCCAGAGAATATTTTTACCTTAACCATGTGTTAATTAGATGTATTGTAAAAAGGTGAAAGAAGTATTGTTTCTCACTTAAATTAGTGTTTGTTAACTAAATTCACCACAAAGTTACGTATTTAACTAGGTTGCATGTAGCTTAAATAGAATTGACTAAAGAATATTTGAATAATAAGGAAATAGGTGTTTTCGCAATATTTTTTCACTAGAAAATAATTACCTATTAACTTTCTGATTGTCAGATTTTTACAACATAATAATTTCATTAAGAAAAAATATAATTTATAATTAAAAAAATATAATAGGTTTAATAAATAAATCAAATGACTTGCAAAAAATAGCACTAAAATTTAAACAACAATAATGCAAACCGCCATTTTAAAATGCTTTTCTTTAAAAATTATACAATACTTTAAATAAATATCGTCGTATCAAATTCACATTTGCCGAATATTACAAGTATTTTGTCGAATGAATCTGCAATAACTCCTAAATTATGTTACTTTTATTACTAAGAATGAGAGCAATGCTCACCCGACTTAACGTAAATTTTTCAGAATAGGGAGTAGAGAATAGAGATAAAAGGTTAACTAAGTATTAAAACTAGATTAGCCAAAATCTCTAAACGCTACGCTTACAACTCTATTCTTAAAATAAATAGCTAGCTAAAAAAAATAAACATGATTTTACTAAACCTTGGAGATTGGTGGGTTGCTTTAAGCGGCCCTCATCAAGCATTTTGGGGCATTTCTATTGTATTTAGTATTCTATTTGTGATTCAATTTGTCTTTAGTCTAATTGGGTTGGATACAGATATGGATATAGATGGAGATGTAGATGGTGGTTTTGAATTAGATGCTGATTTCGCTTTGTTTTCAGTAAGAAGTATTATTGCCTTTTTTACTTTTTTTGGTTGGGCAGGCGTACTTATTTTGAATAGCGGTGGTAGTGTATTAAAAGCATTTGCCTTTGCTACTGGCTCTGGTTTTTTAGCTATGCTTCTGGTTAGTTACATGATTTATCTTTTCTTTAAATTAAGTGAAGAAGGAAATGTTGATATTAATAACGCATTATTTAATACTGGTAAAGTTTATTTGACTATACCAGCAAAAGAAAGTGGTCAAGGAAAAATTCATCTACTTATTGAAAATTCTATGCAAGAGGTGAATGCCGTTACCAAAAATTTAACACCACTACCAACAGGGGCGGATATTAGAGTCATTGAGGTCCTTGAAGATAATTTGTTAGTGGTAGAACCTATAGAGAACTTAGAAGAAGAATAAAACCTACTTTCGAAAATAAACTTTAAAACATTTAATTTATGGCACAATTCGCAACGATTTTACTTGCTGGTTTAGCTGGACTTTTTATACTTATGCTATTTTATTTAGTATCTAGGTACAAACGATGTCCTTCTGATAAGATTTTAGTTATTTATGGTCGTACTGGTCAAGGTTCTGCAAGATGTATTCATGGTGGCGCCTCTATTGTTTGGCCAGTTATTCAAGATTACGAATACTTGGATTTAACGCCAATCTCCATTGATGTAGATTTAAAAGGCGCTTTGAGTAAGCAGAATATACGGGTAGATGTTCCTTCTCAATTTACAGTTGGTGTTTCCAAAAAAGAAGGAATCATGCAGAATGCGGCGGAAAGATTATTAGGCATTCAGAGAAACGATGTACAAAGATTGGCTTATAATATTATTGTCGGTCAAATGCGTTTGGTGATTGCAACGATGGATATTGAAGAAATTAATGTAGATAGAGATAAATTTTTATCTAATGTTTCTACGAATGTCGAAGGAGAATTAAGCAAAATTGGCTTACAATTGATTAACGTGAACGTTACTGATATACAAGACGAATCTGGTTATATTAATGCCCTAGGTAAAGAAGCAGCAGCCAAAGCCATCAATGATGCAAAGATGAGTGTCGCAGAAAAAACTAGAGATGGTTCTATTGGAGAAGCTAATGCGAGAAGGGATCAGACTATTTCAGTATCTTCTGCCGAAGCATCAGGTAAAGTTGGTGAAGCAGAAGCTGCGGCTAAAGCAATTGAAGGAGAAAACTTAGCAAAAATTAAAATAGCAGAATCCGATGCTTTAAGACGCCAAAGAGAAGCAGAATATCTTCGATTAGCAACTGCCGCTGAAAAAACGCAAGCCGCAAAAGCTTTAGAAGAAGCTTACTTAGCGGAACAAGTTGCGGAAGAAGCTAGAGCGAAAAAAGAAATGGCAACTCGACAAGCCGATACTATTGTCCAAGCAGAAATTGCTAAACAAAAGCAAATTATTGATGCAGAAGCAGAAGCAGAGCAAATTCGGGCTTTAGCAAGAGGAGAAGCAGATTCTATTTTCTTGCGAAAAGAAGCAGAAGCAAAAGGTCTTTATGAAGTCTTGAATAAACAAGCAGCAGGTTTTGATCAGTTAGTTAAATCTGCTGGTGGTAATTCTAAAGATGCGGTATTAATGTTGATTGCGGATAAATTAGAGACGTTGGTTGCTACGCAAGTGGATGCTATCAAGAATATTAAAATTGATAAAGTAACCGTTTGGGAAGGTGGTAATAAGGAAGGCGAAGGTAATTCTACTTCTAAATTTCTATCAGGTTTGTATAAGTCTGTACCACCGTTAAATGATTTATTTAACATGGCTGGTATGGATTTACCACAATATATGGGTAGCCAACAAGGAGAAACAGCCGAAAAAGCAGAAATAATTGAATTAAAAGAAAAGAAATAAACTACATTTCTTTTAACTAAAAATACTAAAACGCCTGATGATTATTTCGTCGGGCGTTTTTTATTCCTATAAAACAGTCTTACCAAACTTCCATTAAATAGCTTCTACCAACTAAGGTCAATAATAGAAGTAACGCAATAATCAATAGCCAAAATCTAACATCTTTAAAAATACCTGTATTATCTTCGAATAGCATGTGCCTATGTTTTTTGTTTATATTAGCCATAAATATAAGTAACAAGAAAGGTAAATCCCGCTTTAATGAAGACAAATTATTCATTAAAGTAATATTTAGACAGTAAACGTTACCATCTTGTCACTAAAATTAATCAAATAGAAGAGGGGAAAATTGGGAATCAATAAAGTTAAAACGGCTATATCTTGGCCGAAAGATATTATACAAACCAGTTAAATACTTATCGATTATGCTCAAGAATGGGGAGAAATGTAGTCTGTTAATTTACTTGTATACTAAGCTATTTTTCAAAAAGGATGCCAACACAATTTACTTTAATATAAAATAGGAAAATATGCTAAAAATAAACATGTTATTTAAAGGAAAAATCAATATGATCTCCTGTATGAATCTGATATGCATCTGTAAATCCTGCCAAAACTTCTAGCACATACATCGCTTTACCTCCAGAAGGAATAGATCGTTCAGATAAAGGGGTCGTTCCTTTACTAATTCTAATAATTTCTTTATCCTTATTCAAGAAAATAATGTCTAAGGATAAATAAGTATTTTTCATCCAAAAAGTTCTATAATCAGCTCTATCAAAAATAAAAAGCATACCTCCGTTTGCTGGTAGGGACCGCCGATGCATTAACCCTCGTTCTATTTCATAAGCTGATTGTGCTACCTCTATATCTATACTAATCATATTTTCATCAGACTGGGCATCTAAAAAGGTGAGTTTTCCTTCTTTCATAAATTCTAAATTAGCGGACGTAGCATATAAACTATTCTGTTGTGGTTTAAAGTAAAATTTTCTAGCCAAAAAAAAGGTGGCTAAAGCAATTAAAAAGACGATAAAGATAAGTAAGTCATTACTAGACTCTGTTTTAGATTGAGATTTTGGAGCATTCTCTTTTTTGGGTGCGCTATCAGGTTTCTGATTTTGTTGACCCTTATTTCGATTACCTTGATGATTGCGGTTGTCATTTCGGTTATTATTATTGTGCCTATTGCCAGAATTATGATGCCGTTTTTGTTGTGCCATTTCGTCAATTTAATTCATCAAATATCTTATCTATAGTTATTTAATACAGCTTTGTAAAAATTTAAAAAAACAAAATTTTAATCGCTGCCTAGTATTTGAACTTGAATTTGATACTTAGATTTGAACTTGAATTTCAGTTACTATCCTTTGCAAAATAGAAAAAAAATTTATAACTGTTCAATAGACCCTTTTTTATAGCCTTATTTTCTACCAATTTAAAATGTCCAAATTTTTAAAATTATGATATGGCTAATTGCAGACTTTTATAGGTTTTCTCTGATATACTTCTAGTTTTTGTAAAAAATACATTTGAAATTTGCAAAACATAGTTATATGTACTTTCTCTTATTTTTCTACTTTTAGCGTTTAAAATACCAATAAAAACGATTTTTCTTTATAAAACATTAAGTATTAAGCACCTTTTTTTACAGTACAAGCATTTACATAAAAATGAGTAATCGGTACATAATAAGTATTTTTCGGTCTATTTTTGTGTAAAAACGGTCATAATAGCATTATAAAAATGTCACATATTACAGAATATATAGCTTTATTACAGTAAATTTAAGGTTACTTTAGACACCAAATAACAAATTGATTTTGAAAATATTTTAATAAAAAAAATCTAACTAAATTTACAAGGATATATAAATTTAATAAAAAATACTATAATTTATAACCAATTCATAACTCCTTGTTTATTAGTAAATTAGATTATAAAAGTAAAATTTACGCAATTTATTTTAAAGAATACAAGTAAATTATTTTCATTTTGATGTAGCGAGGTACTAGGTTTTTTATGTACCTTTATGAAATAAAAAATAACGACATACTACCTATGCAGCAGCACAACTACAATAAACAACATACACTAAACAGCCTCATTTTCGAGTATGAGGCAATGTCACAAAAAGGAACGGTAGGTTTTTACGAGGAAACGGTGTTTTCTCAGATAATTGACTACTATGAAAGTGAGAGTTCAATCGACTTGGCCTTAGAGGCTGTTGATAGAGCATTAAGCCAACATTTTTATTCTGCAACTTTCTATTGTAAGAAAGCAGAATTATTGGCGAGTCAAAAACAAGAGACCGCAGCATTAAATGCCATTCAACAAGCAGAAGTACTTTCGCCAAGCGATTACGAAGTAAAGTTAATCAAAGCAGAAGTACTTGGTTTATTTGGGGAGCATACAATCGCTTTGTCTATCATTAGTGAATTAAAAGTTGCTTGTCACGTTGAACAAAAAAAGGAATTAGCAGATATTTTCTTTTCAGAAGGTGTCATCTATGAACGTATGCAACAATACGATTCAATGTATTTGGCATTGAAACAAGCTTTACAGTTCAATCCTAACCATGCCGAAGCTTTAGACAAAATTTGGTTATGTATAGAAATGTCTAGAAAATTTGATGAAAGTATTCAGCTTTACAATCAAATTATCGACCACGACCCTTATTCCTATAAGGCTTGGTATAATCTAGGTCATGCTTATACTTACTATGGAGATTATGAAAATGCCATAGAAGCTTATGAATATGCTTTCATTATCAATAATGAATTTGAATGGGCTTTTAGACATTGTGCAGAACTTTGCATGGAAACTAAGAATTATTCAAAAGCATTGGATTGTTTCCAAGAAATTTTAACATTAGAACATATCAAACTATTGCCTGATGCAGAATTACTCTTTAAGGTTGGTCAATGCTATCAATTTTTAGGAGAGCTAGAAATGGCACAAGATGTATACAAAAACTCGCTTAAATTAGATGATACAAATGATGAAGTTTACTTCCATTTAGGTGTATGTGCAGCCACTTCAAAAAACTGGAGAAGCGCTATCCAATATTATCAAAAAGCGATTAAAATTGAAGAAGGTAGAGAAGAATATTTTGCAGCCATAGGTGAAGCTTATGCTGAATTAAACGATAAAGAAAAAGCCTTTCAATATTTTGATTTAGCCATTGAGCTAGCACCAGAACAAGCAGTTTATTGGATTAAATTTGCTACTTTCTTAATGCAACAGGGGGCTTACGAGGACGTATTAGAATTATTGATAGAAGCAGACGAAAATGCAGTAGGAGCAGAACTTTTATTTTGCAAAGTCGCTTGTTTATTCAATATGAATGAATCAACTAAAGCGATGAATGTATTAGCAGAAGCATTGACAGAAGACTTCGAAATGTACCCAGTTTTGTTTGATTATTTACCAGAATTAGAATCGGATAGAAAGATTAATGCTATCCTTGATTTTTATAGATACGAATCGTAAACTGAACAATACCTTCCATCCAAAATTTCTTAATACAAATTATATTAAAGGGATTATACTTAATTGTGTAGTCCCTTTTCCTTTCTAGCGTTTTTTCACCATCTTTGTGTATTCTAGAATGAAAAATCTTCATCTTGGCAAAACGACCCGTTTTTTCTTCCCAAATCGCAACTATCCTTACACTCATTGGCGTTGCCGTTGGGCTCGGTAATGTCTGGCGATTCCCTTATATGATGGGTAAATATGGTGGAAGTGCGTTTCTAATTATTTATCTATTATTTACTTTACTATTTGCGGTGCCAGCTTTAATGGCAGAGATTGGTCTTGGTCGAGCTATCAAACAAGGGCCAATTGGTGCATTTAAAGCCGCCTTCGGTAAAAAAATAGGTACTATCATTGGCTATATGCTAATGGCAACCATATGCATTGCCGCTTCTTATTATGTCATTGTTATTGCAAATGTGCTTTTCTCTGCTGTTTTTTCTGCTATCTATGGCTTTGAAGGCGCAGAAAATATGGCGAATTATAATAATGATTTGGGGAATGGTTGGCTGCAATATGTCATCGCTTTAGTAACCATATTTGCAAGTTTAGGCATTATTCAAAGAGGTTTAAAAAAAGGCATTGAAACTATTAGTAAACTATTTGTTCCTTTCTTTCTCGTATCGATTATTTATCTGATTATTAATGCTTTTTTACTAGAGGGCGCTATTGAAAAAGTACAAGTCTTTTTACAACCAGATTTTGCCGCCTTGGAAGCACAACATATTTTTGCAGCACTCGGTCAAGCTTTTTACTCCCTTAGTTTAGGTGGTACTTTTATGTTGATTTACGGCAGTTATTTATCCGAGGAAGAAAAGATTCCTAAAATTGCTTTGTTTACTAGTATTGGTGATGTTGGGGCAGCTTTATTAGCTTCTCTATTTATTGTTCCTACTGTTTTAGTTTTTGGTTTAGATATGACTGCTGGACCAACATTGATTTTTTCTACTATGCCGCATTTATTTTCTCAAATGGCAGGTGGGCAATTAATAGGCACCTTATTTTTATTAGCCTTAGGGATGGTTGCTTTACTTTCCTTAATCGCCTCTTATGAAGTCTTGGCTAGTGGTATGGAAGATATTCCTAATCTCAATTGGAGTAAAACACAAAAGATAATTGCTATTGGAATAGTACAAGCAATTTTAGCTTTTCCATCTGCTTTTGATAATAATTTAATTGGTTTATTAGATTTAATCTTTGGTTCTGGTATGCAATTATTAGGAAGCGGTTTAGCTGCTTGTGGTTTGGCTTGGGGCTTAGGAAAAGTAGCAACTACTCAACAGATATTTAGTAATCAATCGAGTCAATTAACGGGATTATATCATTTCTGGATAAGTTGGATTATCCCTATTTTACTTTTAATCGTATTAATTGGATATATTTATAATTTAGCGTAGGGTAAAGTGCGAGTATTTATCGTTGTTCTAGGCTCAACCATTAAAAAAATAATCATGGCAAATAAACAAAAAGACGGCATCAAAGCAGTCAACCAAGATTTTAGCAAATACGACCAAGTAGATAAAAAGCAAACTTATAAATTGGTAGAAGACGAAGCCACCGACCAATTTGACGAAGATTTTAAAATTCGCACTTGTGATATGCGCAAGTTTTTTGAAGGCGGTATCGAAGGTAAAAAAGAATTTGCTAAAGAGTTAGGCGAAGCATTAGAAAGTATCGGCTTTGCCATCTTAACAGGACATGGCGTAGATACTAATTTATACAAGGAAGGGCAGCAAAAAACAGCCCGAATCTTTGAAGATATTTCCTACGAAGAACGAATGAAATATAAGTCAGAAAGACACGGTTCTGTCAATCAAGGCTATTTTCCGATGAAAACAACGACTATCATTCACCCAGATTTAGTAGAGGGATGGGTGTTTTGTCGCAGGGCTTTCGATTTAAATAATGACCCGAATTATAACGAACGAGACTTTTGGCCCGAAGGTGGATACGAACCCTTTTTTAGGCAATTGATTCAATCACACGAAGCATTGGTTTTGCCAATTATGCAAAGTATTCTGCGCTACCTAGGTACTGACCCGCATTTATATGATGAAAAATTAACTGGAACTAACTTTGGCTTTCGCTTAAATTATTACCCACCGATTAATAATCAAGATGATGCCTCTGGAGCAGGCAGAATGTTGGGGCATGAGGATGTGGATTTATTTACCATTTTACCAGCCCAAGAAGTAGAAGGCTTGCAAGTATTAAATAGAGAAAATGGGAAGTGGATTCGCTTGAATGCCGAACCAGGAAGTATTATCCTAAATACAGGAGATTATATGCAACGCATCACCAATGACCGTTTGCCATCAACGACGCATCGAGTTAGTAAACCCACTACTAAGACCCTGTTTACTAAGCCTAGAATATCTTTACCAATGGCCATTTATATTTGGGAAGATGAAATTTTAGAGGTATTGCCTTCTTTAGATAATCCAAAATATCCCCCAATCTCTGCGGTAAAATTCCATACCAATATTACTAGTAAATATTATGGGGATGATTATGCTAAAGAGGTGAAGTAAGTTGCGGGTTCAATGACGCTAATTTCGTTGATTTGTATGATTAATTAAACTCTTTTAAATCATAATAGCCAGCGAAATCAGCGTCAAAAAATCATCCAATATTCAACAAAACTATAGACTAGTCTTCGCCTTGCTACACTTAGGCGCACAGGTTTTCTTCTTTTCTGTACTCGTTAATGCTTCTACAATTGTTTCTAAACTATTGCTATAAACAGGAGCAATTTTGGTTTCTGTAGAAACCAATTTAGCCGTAGCACCAGTTGTTTTCGCACAAGCGGCTGGATTACAGTTTGTTTTTTTGGTTTCCTTTGCTTCAAAAAGGAAATCTGTTAAACCAACCGTTGTCGCTAAAGATTTGCTTGCACAAATTTTAGCACAAGCCGCTCGTTCTTCAGGACTACATTTTGATAAATCGCAATTTGGCTGCGTCTGTGCTTGTAAACTTCCCATAGAAAGTACTAGCGCAAAAAATACCAAAATCATAGTGGAACAAAAATCACAACAAGTTTTCATAATACTAATTTTAAAATACACTCAGAACCGCTGAGCTACCGGGTTATTTGTCAAAACAAAGGTATTCTAGTCGACAAAAAGAAGCTGTAGTGCACCTGTTATCCACTTGTTAAATAGGTGTTAATCGTCAGCAGGGAATGATTTATTTATCGTAATTTGTAGTGGAATAGTGTATCTAATTATGCGATACTTTTTTATTATGTCTTTATCTATTACTGATGTAACCACGTATCCCGATTTATAAAGTTTATGAAGAACTTCCAATGGAATAAAGTCAATGCGGTTATTGCTGGTGCTACTTTGGCATTGAGTGCCTTAGTATTGCTACAAGCACAATGGCTTTTTCATTCCAAAAATTTAATTGAAGAACAATTTAATCAGAAGGTTTCTATGGCTTTATGCATGGCAGTCACAGAATTGAGTGATGGGCCTAAGACTTGTATTGCTAATCCAGAACCTGACTTTACCTCCATGTTAACGGCTAATCTAGTCACAACTTTACCGCCTCAATCAGAAGAAAATAATGTTCGAAAAGCATTGGATAAAGCATTGGCTTTTTATGATATTCACCTCCCTTATGAAACTGAAATCTTTGATGAAAAAAATACCTGTGCAGATGAGAATTTGCCGAGCTGTTGCTCTTTAGGTGCTATCGCAGGGTATAATGACCAAATGCTCAATATTACTTTTCCAACCCGCACTCAATTCATTTTGGGGCAAATGGGTTTTATGATAGGTTCTTCTATTTTTATTTTATTATTTGTCACAACTGTTTTTGGATTGGCTACTTACTATTTGATTCAGCAGAAAAAGATTGGAGAGCGCAATAAAGATTTCTTTAATAATATGGCGCATGAATTTAAAACCCCTTTAACCAATATTATTCTCGCCAATAATTTGTTAACCAAAAAAAAACCCCAACTACGAAATAATACCTTCTTAAATATTACCAAAAAAGAAGCCAATAAATTGATTCATCAAGTAGAACGAGTTTTATACTTGGCAAAAATGGAACAAGGTAATTATCCCCTAAAAAAAGAAAAACTAAACCTTTATCAATTACTAGAAGAAATTATTGATGATATGGCGATTCAAATTGATAAAAAAGAAGCTGCTATTCATCTAAATATCTCCCCTGACATAACGGTAATCGGCGATAGATTTCACCTAAGCAATGCTTTTAGAAATATTATTGACAATGCCTTAAAGTATGCAACTTTAGTACCCGAAATCACCATTACTTCTAAGGAAAAAGAAAAGGGTATTTTATTACTCTTTAAAGATAATGGTATCGGTATTGCCAAATCCGAACAGGCAGTTATTTTCGATAAATTCCAACGAGTAGGAACAGGCAATATACACAATCATAAAGGCTTTGGTTTAGGCTTGGCTTATGTCAAAAAAGTAGTAGAACTACATCAAGGATTTATTCATATTATTAGCGACTTAAATAAAGGAAGTCGCTTTGATTTATTTTTACCAAATAATTAATCAGCATATTTTGGATAAAAACATTCTTTTAGTTGAAGACGATTTAAATCTAGGATTTTTATTAATGGAATTTCTAGAAGACGAGGGCTACCAAGTAAAACTTTGTCGAGATGGAGAAAGTGGTTTACAACAAGTTAAAGCTTCTGGTTTTGACCTATGTATTTTGGACATCATGCTGCCAAAAATGGATGGTTATGATTTAGCTAGAAGTATCAAAAGAGAAAACACGGATATTCCCTTTTTATTTCTTTCGGCAAAATCTTTGAAAGAAGACCGCCTAAAAGGATATGCTATTGGTGCAGAAGATTATCTAACCAAACCATTTGACGAAGATGAATTATTATGCAAAATCAAAGTAATTCTACGTAATCAGCATATTGATGATGACATTTGTCCACAACCCACCCAATTTAATATTGGCAACTACTTCTTTGATTATCAGCGGCATGAATTGACCCACGGCGAATTGACCCGTAGGATAACCGTGAAAGAAAATGAAGTACTTCGTTTACTTTGTTTGCATCAAAATCAAGTATTAAAAAGAGAAGATGCAGTAGAACAAATTTATGGCAAAAAGGATTATTTTTTAGGTAGAAGTTTTGATGTTTTTATTTCTAGATTACGAAAACTATTAAAAGAAGACTCCCGAGTTCATATTGAAAATGTGTTTAAAGTAGGTTTTATCTTGAAAGTTCCAGAAGCTTAATAATAAAGGGTTGCTCCAAAATAGGATCAAAAATTCATTTTCAAATGGTCTTATCGCCGCTTTTTTTAGTTTACTAACCATATTCTTGCAAAAAAAATACCGTAAAGTTGTAAATTATCCCAAGAACTCCTTATTATTACGCCCAGTAATCTTACTATATTTTCTAACTTAAACTAGCATATACTATGAGTAAGTTTCAAGCAGCACTAGACCTTTACACTAAAGAATTAAAAGACAAAGCAGGTGTAACAGCTGATGCAGATTTATTAAAAGCAGTAACCAAAGCTTGTGGTCCTGCTATCTATAATAAAGATTCATCAAAGGTATCTACTTCTGACCCTGTAGAATTAGAAAGGGTAAAGAAAAATTTCCTAATCAAAAAATTAGGTTTATCTGATGGTCCTGCATTAGATGCAGCTATGAAAGAAGTTGGTGAGCAATTAGGTAAATCTAACAAAAACAAATACAGAGGTATGTTCTACTACCTTTTGACAAAGAAATTTGGCAAAGAATCTGTATTCGCTAAGTAATTTTTAATAATTACAGCATATAAAGCGGCTACTTCATAAAATGAAGTAGCCGCTTTTCTAGTATAGAAGTCCTTCAATTCCTCCTAATGTATGCTTGCATATAATAAGAAGCAACACTAGACAACTCTCTCAACTTTTTATTTTTTTTCTCTAGGTCAATATTAATGGTTAGTTGTGCCGTAATATCCATATATATCTCTATAATTCGTCGTGGTTTTCCCTCTTTATCTATAGATATTGTTTTACTCAATTGCTGTACCCATTTAATTTTGTTTGATTTGGTATACACTCTAAAAGCCACTTCATAAGCTGAAATTTTTCCATCTATACTCTGAACGGTCAAGTATTTTGATTTTAAATCCAAGATTTATGCTTGCAAAACGTTAGTTTTAACATTGATAATCAAATAGTTATATTTTTGTTAAGATTTTCTTAACAATTCACAAAACTTGACCGTTTCTAGTATAATTGGTCTTGTATCAAAGTTTGTACATAAGCTTTATCCTCTTCATGTATTAAATACAACAATTGCATCTCTCCATTAAAAAATAATTCCTTCTCATATTCTAAAAAGTGACACCATTGTTCGCCAAGAAAAGTTTCTCCTGTTGGTAAGTTGATATCTCTTACACCTAATTGAGCTGTTTCTATAACTAACTTTAATCGTGCTTCTTTTTCCATTAAAGTCGCCTCTACCCGTTTACGTTCCTCAATTTCTTTTTTCAGTAATGCATTTTGGGCTAAAAGTGTCGCTTCTTTTTTTAATAGCACTGTTTTAAAGGAATCCAATAAAAAGTAGGTCACCAAAATAATAGCTAGAGCTGCAATAAATTTATTAATTAAAGGAAAGGACACCTCCCAAATGGGGTAGGTATATAGCACAATACCTTCACAAAGTAAAAAACCAATAATTGCTAGTAGAAGGCAATGCCATAAATATTGTTTTTCATGATAAAAAACCATAGCAGCAAAAGGCACAGGAATAATAATAAAGGAAGCATAGGATGCAGTTCCCACTAAAAAGGCACTTAAAATAATGAATATAGTAGGAACTATTAGCAGCCATAATTTGGCAGTATTGAGTCTTTTTTGTCTAAGCAAATAAAGTGGTACACCACCTCCTATATAGCTTAATATACTCCATAATAGATAATCATACTTACCTATTAAGCTGAACAAAGCGCCCACAATGGTAGATAAAGTTATTAGAGCGAGACAAACTTTCCAAACAATGATTGTTTCTTTAAGCTCAAAAACAGGGAGGGTTGGTTGTTGACGAAATGATTTCTCCATTTTAAAAGAATTGGTGTTTGTTATTCAATAAACCTTTAAATAATGGAGGGTAGCAAGAAGAAATCGTCTATAAATTCATACTTATTATAAAATAAATTCAAACAACAAACGTGCCATTTGTGACAGGACAAATCAATTAATATATTTAAGTTCCAACATTTTTACCAATAGGTCATTTTTATAATCAATCTATTATTACTATAAAAGTGTTATTGGCTAATTCACTTCTATTATCAGCTACTTCACTACACCAAATTACTAACCTACAATTTCTTACATACTAAAAAAAAATATTACCTGTTCTTATCACCGAAGTTTACACCCTAAAAATTAGTGATATAAGCAGCGTTTTATTCATTATTAACCAAACTCAACCTCTCTCCTCCCCTATCGCTTAAAAGATATGGGCTGGTAAAGAAAAGGTGTTGTAGTTTTAGCAACCACCCTTTTGAGTTAAAATCATTAAGATGTCTAATTTAAATAATCCTACCAACAACAACAAAACAGGTTTTCAAGTAGCTATTGCCGTTTTATTTGTATTTCTACTAGTTGCTATTGGTGGTATCTACCACTTTAGCAATGAATCCAATACCCATGCACACAAGACGGTTCAATTGAAATCAGCACTATCCGAGTTAAATGATGAAAGATTAGGCTTAGAAGCAGAAGTCAGTCAGTTGACTACTAATTATGATCTAGAAATAGAAAAAAATACAGCATTAGAAGTCAAAATTGTCGATGCCGAAGAGAAAATAAAAGGCTTAAAAGGTAGAATTAGCAAAATCAAAAGGGCACTCTCCAAAACGAAAATCAGCAATGAAGAAATGCAGCAGCGCATTGCGGAATTAAATACCTCTAAAGAAGAATTATTCGCAGAAATTGCGACTTTACAAACCAATAATAAAGATTTGACCGTAGCCAAAGAATCTTTAGATGTAGAATTAGCGGTAGTTAATGACGAGAATACACAACTAACGGCACAAGTTGAGGACTTGAATGCTCAAAATACGAAGATACAAGCAAGGTTATTCACTTTAGCACCAGCAGGTTTTCAAGCAACCCGTTTTCAAATTCAAATAGCAGATAAAAAAGAAAAATTGACCACTAAAGCCAAGCAAGCTAGAGCTATTAAAGTCGATTTTGATTTAGCTAATATTCCAACAGCATTGCAGAAAGAGCACGAAATTTATTTAGTGGTAACCGACGGAGAAGGAATTCCAGTAAAAAAGATTGCTTCTACTCCTATGGATGTTCCTACTGCCAATGGTGCATTAAAAGTAGAAGTCGCAGGCGTAGAAACCATTACTTTAAATGCCAATCAAAAAATAAGTATGGCTTTTCAACCAACTGATAAAATGGACGCAGGCTTGTATAATGTAGCGCTTTGGTCGAATGTAGGTTACTTAGGTTCTGCGGCTTTTAGTTTACGGTAATGTTATTCTAAAAATGGTATCGGGTGTCAGGTACTAGGTGTCAGGCAAGACGTATTTGCATTACACTTGACACCATTTTTTATCGACTTATTATCAGCTATCCGATTAGGTTTTTACAGACAACAGATAACCGACAACCGACAACAGAAATAATTTTGGACCTATTCACATAATATATTGCTTCGTTCATGAGCAATAATCGTTGAACCCGAAGCTTAGTGGGATAAGCTTCGGGCTTTTTATTTTTAACAAACTATCAAAAGAAGGGCATTATTTTTGCTGTATAATAAATCCTTGCGCTAGTATACATATCGCTTTCCATTAAGGGCAACTCTTTTAATAATTAATCAAATCAAAATTACCCTTATGAAAATTTTAATCACGCTATCCTTTATTTTATGCCAAGTATTTATCAGTTCCCCTCTGCTGCTGCCTTTTGAATTGTCAAAAACAATGGCGGCAGAAAATCTTCCTAGTGGTTTGCGCAAGAAGTTAGCGGCAGTTAATATTCTTCAATTTCTTTCCTTTGTCGAACCCTTTGAACTTCCATTTTAAAGGTTTTACTAAGCACCGATTGTAGAACTCTATATAAGCTCTAAT
>Ga0208544_10000456_pt1 | contig 32405 bp, 29 predicted proteins | sample DEB08_DNA_9_FD_184526 | JGI IMG/M metagenome (GOLD analysis project Ga0208544, IMG submission 184526) | Aqueous microbial communities from the Delaware River and Bay under freshwater to marine salinity gradient to study organic matter... | ecosystem: Environmental > Aquatic > Marine > Coastal ... | reverse complement strand
TATTAGACTAGACCTCCGCTTCGCTTCCCTATCCCCCTATTAGACTAGACCTCCGCTTCAGTGTTTATTTTATTATAAACTTTAAGATATTTTTTTTTTGTGTAGTAATTACGTTAAGGCAAGCTAGTCGGAATTGAACCGACTCCTGTAAGGGCATGAACCTTAAGTGTCTCCAGACTTAGCTCGTTCAAACAGGTGAAGTAAGGATTTGAACCTTAAACCTTTGAGGTATGAACTCAATGCTCTACCAATTGAGCTACTTTACCAAACATTATTGTAATCATCTACTATTGTAACTCGCTTACTTTAGTATATAAGTATAGTAGGTATCCTACAAGAATGATATTAAAGTTAAACAAGTAGATCGTTATAAGAATAAATAAAAGGTCTGTTACGTAGGTATTAAATCAGTAGGATGCGTTCATAGTATATTTTAGGTTTAGTAAAAAGATAAAAGAACAGCTAGTAAAGAATAAAATATAAAAGAAGATAGTATTGTTTAATGAAGCTGTACCGTTATCTAGTAAAAATATGACGTGGGTTTTGATAAAATTAAAAAACCCAGAAGGGATTAAGTCGTTAAGGTTATTGAAGTTAAAAGTAAGCAATAGTAAAAACTCTCCAAAAAAGAAAAAGAAGCACCAAAAGGTAAAGAGTAGATAGATAGTTGTTCGAGCAGTAATAACTGTAAACTGAAATCGGTACCTATTAGACTTAACGAGCGCTTTTAATGTCAAGTTAGGGCCAAGGTTATGCGTAAATGCAAAAAAGTTTTGGTAGAAGTTAGTATACCAGTATGTTGAGTAAGAAAGTAGAGTTCCTTTTTTAGCCCCAAAAGATACTACAAATACTAAAATAAACATGTAAATAGGTGTAAAAAAGAAGCTAACAAGTCAACAACCACGAACAAATAGGCTAACGAAGTCTTCGCGTAAGACTTGAAATAATAAAAATTCTTTCCCTAGAAAACCTGCACTATATGGCAGTCCAGCAAGGTTAAAACATGCTCCGAAAAGTAGGACTGCTATATCAAATGAGTATAGGTAAGCACCCCCCATTTGACGCATATCTGTATTTGCGTTAAAGAAGTGTACGGTATACCCAACGAGTACGAATAAAAAAGCTTTATTTAAAGCGTGGATAATTAGGTAAATGAGTACCTCTTCGTAACAACAAAACCCACAACCACAAACTAAGTAACCAATTTGACTAATTGTAGAATAGGCGACGAGTTTTTTAATATCGTTTTGGAAAACTGCTGTAACTGCCCCAAAAGATAATGTTAATGCACCAACCATAATTAAAAAGTAGTTTGTAAATAGTGTGAATTCAAATAAAATAGAGAATCGAATGATTAAAAACACTCCAGCAACAACAAGAGTGGATGAGTGGATAAGGGCTGAAGCAGGGGTAGGTGCCTCCATCGCATCAGGTAACCAAACATGGGCAAAAAATTGGGCAGCTTTGATTCCCCCTGAAAGTACTAAACAGATAGAAAAGAAGGTTAGAAAGTGGAAGGCTGTTTGTCCGATAAACATGTAATGGAACGCCAAAAAGGGTATTTGTAGGAAAATAATTGATAGGTCAGTTGTGTTAAAAACTACGATTGTTAATACAAAAGATATAAACATAAACATATCACTAATTCGAGAAAATACAAACGTTTTCAGTGCAGCTTTAATTGTATACACCCGAGTAGAGTAGAAATTAACTAGTAAAAAAGAAAAGAGGCCGATGCACTCTCAGGCAAACATAATTAGAAAATAGTCGTAACAGAAAAATAAAAAAATTACACTAGTTGCAAATAGGTTTAGAAGGTACAGTAACCTGTTAATAAAGGCTTCACGGTACATATATTCAACTCCAAAGTAGAGTGCAAACATTGTTAATGTTAAAACGAGGGAAGCTGCAGATAGGGCTAAACTATCTACGCAGAAGACGAGGTGAGAGTCGATAAGGTCTAAACAAAAAAACCAACGGCCAAAATCAATATAATAATAGTTACCATAGACTAAGGTTAGTCAAAGCTCATTTAAGGTTAGTAGTAAGGTTACTGAAAAGGTAAGGATTGAGCTATAAAATGTTCCAACTGGTCCCATTCATTTTTTAAAAAGAAATATGAACAGGCAGTGTACAATTAGAAAAACGGGTGCAAATGAAAATAAAGCTAACATAGTTGTCATATAAATCCTAAGCATAGTAACATTTAAACTTAAAGTTGCTTAGTGGTTAATTAGAAGTTAAAGATTTTAAAGTAATAAAGGTTGTAATAACGTACTAAAGTATGGTGGGGTTGTATAATTGTGTACTGTAACGCGTTAGAGTAGTCTCGATTAAAGAGTGTTCAGTTTGTTAGAAGTAGCGACAGAAAGTACATTAAAGTTTTTGAGTAGTTTTTATTATGCAAGGCGATGTTTGAGATAGGGAGTGGCCTATTGTATATGTTAAAGTGATAGTGGGTAATTCTAGGCCTTCGAGAATTAAAATTAAACGCGTTCTCTAAAAGCTGTGTAGCTTCTACTAAGATTCAGTGCTGTAAACTTTTTAAAAGGTTATTAGCGTGGAAGACTTTAGGGGCTTTTATAAGTGTTTTAAAATTCTTCTCGATAGACTTATTAAAGAATTGTGATTTTCAAGTCGCTATAAGTGAAATATTGTAGGAAGAAGTTCACGAGTTTCCTCACATGAGTAGGTTATGTTTAAGTAAAACGACCGCTACCCTTAACGTACGTATTAAGAAAAGCATCTTTGACCTGTAATTAAAAGGTGGTAGATAGTAAGTTGAGGTAAAGTTTTGAATTACATAACTCATACACTACCTTTATTTGGTAGTTAGACCTTTCACTATTTAAATACTGAAAGGAGTTTGGTTAGATCTGTTAATACCTTAACGTCTAATTTAGAAATACGTGAGTGAGTACGTGAATGTGGGTAAGTTGCGTTTACATCAAAATCCTTAAACTCGAAGTCAGTAAAGTCGCTATTATCGTATTGCAGCACGCTAAAGTACTTTGTTTTACCGTTAGGGAGGTTAATAGGGGTATAAAGACTTAGCGCTAAACTGAGGTTATCTCCAGATAAGAAATCTAGATCGCTAAACTCTAAGTTTAATCCTGCTAGAGCGTCTAAACCGTTAAAATCATGGGGGGAACTCATTTTCCTTGAGGGGTTTATTACTAAACCTTTATTTACTATGGAATAAGTTTTAAGCATAAGGTCTGAAGCAGCTTTTAACTCGGTTTGGTTATTTGCAAAACTAAAACCTGTTGCGTTTTCCGAGGCTTTAGAGTTTACAGTTAATGAGCGTTTTGTAAAAGGAGTGTTTGCTGGAGAAGTGTTAAAAAGGAAAAAACGTTTAAGTAGTCAAAAATAGCTATTTTCTAAAGATGACAAGTTAGTTAGTGTTCTTTGGTTAGTAAAAGATGTGGTAAGGTTTGTTAAGGCGTTTCCGCTGTGGGTTGGAATTAGGTTGCTTCCGTAGTTCTCTTTAAGAGCGCTTTTAATCAGCGTATCATAAGTAGAAGCGGTCTCGCGTTTAAAAAAAGAGGACGCCCAAAGGTTTTGACTAGTTAAAGAACTGTCGTAGAACCCGGATGAAATTAGACGTTTAGCTTGTGTCGTTTTGTGAGAGTTTTTTAAGATCTCACGGTGTAGTAAACTGTATTTGTAAAGTCACCTTTGTTGTTTAATGACTGACAGTTGGTTAGCGGCTGTAGTATTTAATAAGTTAAGCTCAGTGACCTCAGTAGATAAAAATTTTAACTTACGAGTTACTTGGGTCCCTAAAAAGTGGTTACCTTCGATAGACAAGGTTAACCCCTTATTAGCGTTTTTTGAGAGAGCAATAGTATCTAGGCCTCAACTAGGTTTTTTATTTAATAACTTTAAAGACGCTCTTCGACTTTCTTTAGGAAACTTTAGTCATCCAGAAGAAGCAACTTCTAAATCTGTTAAAAGAGCGTTGTACCTAGTACCTACATCAGAGTTGTTCAGTAGGGTATCTAGAGAACTAGTATCTCATTTATTAGCAGATGTCGACAGCCGAGTGACGGATGACTTTAAGCTCTGGTGGGCCGTAGTTAACTCTGCGATCTGCATAATATGTACTAGTTGGTACAACTTAGGGAAAAACAGATAATTACGTTCCCAGCTTTTTTGGTCTACTAAACCGCTGAATAGGTTTTTAATAATAAGGTTTTTTCCAAGACCACTCGAGTCTTGGGTTAATCAACGGAAAAGTACAAGTTTCTGGTCGTTTTTATTTAAATATTGGTTTGTAACTGCAAGACCTGAAGTATCAGTATTCTTGCTATCTGTTTTAAAGCTACGTTCGAAAAATTTAATTACTACGAATCGAGTAAGCTCGTGCCCCCCAACCATAACAAAAAAGATAGCTAGGGCTATGAGGGCTAGTACAGAATCCCGAACTACAAAAAGCATTGAGGATATTGCGTCTCATGTTGTTGAAAGAACCGCATAATCTGTAAAGTAAAGGGTAATAAAGAATAGAAATAAACCTGTGATGATATAACGTAAATTGGCTAATAGGTTAGCTCGGAAACGGGGGCTGATGTTAGGTAGTGCGTATGAAGATCATTTAGAGTTTCTAAAAGTTAGTCCGAGGTTAGCGAGGATGCGGCGAGTTTGACCTTGCCGTTCAATAAATAGTCGATTCCGTCAAAAAAATGAAGGAGCAATAGCTGAGCTTTTAATATGATTGAATAGTTTTTTAAACATAGTTCTGCTACACTGGGGGGGGTTATGCTAGTAAGTACGGGGTGCCGACGTAATTTTCCCTATAGTTAGGTAAAGGAGCGCCGTTAATGTCGTTAGAACTACAAAGTTTAAAGTGCCTAAGAACCCCGTTTCTATGTATAAAAATAGGACTTGTCAACTTAATAATAAGTGGTACAGGTTTAAAGTTAGTTCATTAGAACTAAAGAGGGTAAAAAAATTAATAACGGGGGTATTTGAATTATAGAAAAGGTTATAATTAGAAAATCGGGTTACTGAAGTTAATGAATGGTAACTTCATGAGGCGTCTAACGAAAAGGAGTCGCAGGTAACTACCATGGATGAGCTATAGTATAACTCTTGACCTAGTAAGACACTTGAGTCGAGAGCGTAATGATAAAAGTAAATATAAGCTACGTGAAGCGAGAGAAGGTTAATAATCAGAATGACGCAAAGAAACTTATGAATTAAGTCAACTAAACTAAAACGGAAGTTAGTTAAAGCCAAAGGAAAGTATAAAATCGACGGTCAGTACGAAACGGTCAGTAAAACTGCCCATATCTGCCCCTTCAGACTAGTTGGGTTTACTAAAACTAAAGCTACAAGTAGGGTTAGTACATAGTAAGAGTACGAGAACTCATAATTAAATAAGTTGACTTGGAGAAAGTTTCACAAGAAATAGTTTAGTAAGGGAGTTAAACTTCCAATAGTTACTAAATAAATTACTGTATACAAGAAGGGTGTTAGATAATGAGTTACATACTTATCAGTTAAGCTTACGGATTGGTTTAGTCGAACTAAAGACCGTTTTTCGCAATTCAGTTTCCGAAGTTCAACTACTTGGTAGGTTAGTGCCCCGAGTAAAAGAGTTATGATCTCAAGGAAGAATAAATTATTACTAAAGAAGAAGAAGAATTTCGCCCCAAAATTATGAGAAACTAAATCAAAGTTTAGTTGGATGAAAAAATAAATAAGTACAAGGTAGTATATTGAACTTTGAAGAAAATATGTTATATAAAAAGACTGAGTTATTTTAAAAGTACTGTGTAGAACTCTTAGGGCAGTAAGTGTAAAGAGTAACCCAAAAACTTCTGAAGCATCCCAATTTCACCAACCACCTCAAGTACCCTCCTGGAGCGCTCATCAGCTACCTAAGTAAAGCGCAAAGAGATTAATTAGTAAAACTTTAAATAAACCTCGCCTTACGTAAAGAAGTGAATAGCTCAAGGTGAAGAGTTGATTATTAGCTGATAGGATTAGTAAAAGTAGTCCTAAGTTAAGGGTAGTAAAGACACTTAAGTAAAAAATAAAGGGGTGGTATTTATTTAAGTTATTCGTTAATAATGAATTAAATGAGGTTATCGAGGTATCTAAAAGGTCGGACGAAAGCCCTGCGGTTCAAAAATCACAAAACTCGAAGTTATAGAGAATAAAACATAAGGTAAGAAGGAGGTTGAGTCGAATATAGTAGACTCCGTAAGAGGCTCACCCCACTAAAGCTCAAATTAAGAAAAAGAATGAGGGTAGATAAGTTAAACTTGTTCAAAAAAAATAATATGAGTTAAGTAAACTCTCGTTTACGTTTAACCGTAGGTTTATATCAGGGAAGAGAAAGGTTGAATCAACAAACCCTGCAAATGTTTTTAATAGAAAATAAGTAGCTACTGTAGTAACTATATTGCTAATAGTGTATAATTGTGACTTTAACAAAACAGTTTAAAATGACTTAATTCCAATAAGTCAAAAAAGGTAAACAGAAGAGTATTAAATGGTCGTAGTGCGTAACTATTAGACCCTCTAATCCGAAACTGGGGGAGCAGTTAAAATTATAGAGTTCGAGATAAACTAGTAAAAAGTTCATACCAATAAAACGTGTCATGAGCAGTTAAAAAAACCGGCGGTAAAAATCATAGGTAATTTAACATATACCACCCACCTAAAAAAAAGAGGACGAAGTGGATTGAGGAGATGACGAGGTGTAAGTACTCTGCAAGGTAGGTCATAAGCAGCATAGGTCCACTATACTCAACAGCGTACCCAGCTACAACCTCTGATTCAGTCTCTGCGTGGTCAAAGGGGGTTCGTTTAGATTCTAAAAGGAATAAAATAACAAAACCTGAAGCAGCAGGGGAGTAAAGAAAGAAGAATCAGTAGACGTTTTGCACTAATACAAAATCATGAAAATTGGCCGATTGTGAGCTAAAGACTAATAGAGAGTAGACAACAGTAACAAAAATATCGAGGGAGATGACATGGACCAGAGATCGAGCAGTACCGATAATAGCGTATCGAGACTGACTTAAGAGACCCACGACTACAAAAAAAATATTTCCAAAGAGGATTAGGATTAAGTGGTAGAGGATCATAGAATCTACGTTTTCGAAAATAAACATGGAAGGACCTCAAATAAAGTTCTGAGAACATAACAATTGACAAGCGTAGAGTAAGGTTAGAAAAACAGGCGCTAAGGCAGTAGTAGGACGAGGGATAAGGAAAATTTCCTTTGTTAGTAGTTTTAAAAGGTCTAGTGCAATTTGGAACGCCCCATTTCGGCCCATTAAAGTAGGACCCATACGACGCATTGCATAGGCTAGTAGTTTACGCTCAGTTAAGACAACAAATAAAGTAAATAGGACAGAAAAAAGTGCAATAATTAAACCGCTTTCGCTCAAAGAAAACAAATATGTTAGGGAGTAGTTTAGGTTAAAACCTACAGGAGGAATACGATAAACCAATAGTTTAAAGAAATTAGTAACGTGGTAGCAATTAAGGTTAAGTTAGTAATAAACAGTGTAGAAGATACATTATTAAACTCGAAGATGTTGTTACGGTTTCCGGTTCAGATAATCAAGTCTGCGTATACTCGAATGATACGATCAAAAACCACACGTTCGTTAAAAAGGTATGAGGATATAATAAGAAAACGTCTAATTCATTTGTCTAAGAATTTTTTTTGTAGAAAGTCGATTAAGAAGCCGTCTTGTCAGATTTGATCATTAAGTCGGTAGTAGTCCCCGATAAAATAGGTTTTTAGGAGAAATCCGTCGAGTAGTTGGACGCACAGGGTATTTAAGTTTACTTTTACTTTATTGTACCATATAAAGGGTTTAATTATTAACATAAGGTAGTTAAAACACGCCAAGGAGTATTTATCTCTAGTTAAAGGACTAGTGTTTTTAAAGCGAGGGTACACTTAATAAACTATAACTACCGGTTAAGGGTTTTAACGTTTAAAATTTTGACTACAGCAGAAGTGTAAGCAGGGTTAGTAAACATTAATTTGGCTCGTTTAGTTCTATCTTTAAGACGGCTACGGGTAAGTACTCGGAAGCGAGCTTTTTTAACCGCTTTTGCGTAAGACCTTACGCAACGACCTTTAAAGGTATGGGCAAATTGATAACCTCAGTGCTCAACAACATCTAAGTGATGTAAAAATCACATCATATAAATGTAGAGGTACTGGTATGAGAATTTAACTCAAGGGTTACCGACGTAACCTCCTTCAGGGTCGTAGTAATATCGTCCACAAGGGAGCATACTAGTAACACAATACATAGAAAGCATAAAGAGGACAAATGCAGCAGTTTGGAAAGTTGAGGATTGCATGGGAATAGTGGGTAAGAAAGCATTATTAGAGTTGTAAAAGTTGTAGATAATAGGTAAAATAGCAAGTAAAATTAATCATAAACCCATTCAAAGTAGACCTTCATAGTGAGAAGGTGCGGCGATTAGTAGACCCATAAGAGGTCGGAAATATCAGTGGGGAGCGACTCCGTAAAATCGAATTTCATCTAATTCCGAGATATTTCATCGCTCAAAGAAGAAGTAATTAGTTGTTGATGGCACGAAGTGGTGCATTCAGAAGTAAGTAAAAAGATAAAGTACTCAATATCAAGCATCTTGTATCTCTTTTAAAAAAGCGTCGTAAAATCAAGAGATGTAAGAACCGGATTTATCTTCGTAAGTATTTTCTCCACTGTCTGAGTCTCAAGACTCGTGACAAAACATGACGTGTAACTTAACTAAGTATAAGTAGTATCATGGGGTAAAGTAATGATACATCATAAACCGTGTGAGTTGATCAGTGTTTAGGTGTTTATTTGTAAATAAAATGTAGTAGGTTTTATGAACAAAGTTGAAAAGAGATCAAACAATATTTGCGATAATTGTTAAAGTAAGATCACTTAAGTGGGTAGCACTTAGGGAAATACCTAGTGCTACGATGATGTGGAATCAAAAAAAAGCGTAACCTCCAATTAATCAACCATCAGACTCCGCAGTAACGTAGTTTTTTAGGTAGATTTTTTTTAAAATGTGGAGGTAAGATAGTACAAATAGAGTATCAACTCCACGTACATGCATATAAAAGACTTCGGCCCCAAAGCGGGTGTCGTTAAACATCTCTTCACGTAATTCAATTACTAGTCCTGGCTCAGGGATATAATATCAACCTAAGTAGAAACCTGATACTAATTGAAGTAAAATAGTTGAGAACAACATAAAACCGATGATCGAAGTAACACTTGAAAATGGTATAACAAGTCGGTTTACATAAAAGTTAAGATATGAAAAAACCGACCCGGAAAGAGCAATCAAGTTTCATGCTCAATTAGTTACAGCGTCTAGGTTTTGAAAGATAGGGTGGTATCCCCATTGAACTCTCCGGAAATATCTACCTTCTAACATACACGTAATATGTGCACTAAATTCTATCTAAGAAAATTAAAATCTAAATACGTTAATATTGTCATGCTAAAGCATGGCGGTTAAAGTCGATGACTAAACTAAAAAGTAATACTGTGAAGAAGAAGACTAAAAGTAAAATATCGTAAAACCCGACAAAAGTAATGGCAGAAACGAATGGAAAGAGGAAAATTAATTCAATATCGTAAAGTAAGAAGAAGACGCAGATTAGTAAAAACTGAATAGGTAGACGAATAGTTTTTTGGGTGGTTGGCCTAAAACCACACTCGTAGAAGTCCCTACGGGCTACTTTAGCAAACCCAAAACGTTTGAGTAAGTCACGGAAACTAAAAGAGTTGATAACGTTATAAATAATAAATCCTAATATAATGACTGATACAGTTGCAAAAAAAATTTCAAAATCTCCCAAACTAAAATCTAGTTGTAAGTAATAAAGGTGGCCGGGTCTACAGGAAGAAGGTTCCTGCAAAAACTAAAAAGGCGCATGTAAAGGTGTTGTAAACAAGTGTGATGGTAGTTGCTTCATTAGTTTGTCAAGATATATATGAAGATATGATTTTTAAAATCCGTGCGTGTAGGGTTGTTATAAAGGTAAAAAGCAAGTTAATCTACACTAGTAAGACGTTTATCGGTAAGAACTAACTTTACCCGTCTTTTTATATATAATTTGTTTAGAAAAACGTACACCCCTTCCTGTAAAAATATTAATTGGTTTCATTTTTTTAATACCGTAACTAACTTTTAATATATCTCGAGACGATAATCCATATATAAAAATTGTTGTTTTTGATAAAAATTTTACCGATACATTATACGCGTAATTATAAATTCGGTGGGCATGTCCAAACTGCGGTGTTACTGTATTACGTGCATTTTTATAAATATAGTAACCTTTTCCCTTAAACTTTAGTTTATTGAAAAACAATCTAGTAAAGGAGTAGAGGAGTTTACGTATTAAGAGTATATACAACGTAACATAATTATTAATAAAATCGAACTGAGCAGTAAAGAGGTTTGACTGCGCATCAACTCGTACTTGCATCATATAGTTAGGTAAAGGTAACTTAAAGAAGTAAGTAGGTGACGAAAAGGTTAAGAGAATACTACAGGCATTACTAACTTTAGTAGTTATAGTTAGTTTTCAAAAGGGGGGAAGATAAGTGTAAACTGATACACGACGTAAGCTTTTTCTAGACCGTATAGGCATAGCAAGTGTCCGTGCTCGTAGTCGGGACCTATAATCTTTTCTTTTTATGTTATTTTTAAATTGTGTACTTAGTAGAGTAATATTATACGGGGTGCGCATTAAAGTCTGAATAATGTTTGTTTAAGAAGCGGCCCTTAGTGTTCGCATAAGGGTTTTTTTAAAATTTTGGAAAACGAAAATGTGTGAAAACTTACGAAGCTTCACGAGGAAATTTTGATTAGGATTGTTAAACAAGGAGTAGATACCTTTTATCATTCGGTTGACTAAAGTTCGATCTTTTTGAAACTTTAAATCTTTTAAAAACCAACGTAACGCTAAATAAAATCGTTTATATTCCGGAATATACTTCCAAACAATGACGTATTTACCAGATTTACCTCTAGAGTTTTTCCTAATCTTCTTATCAACTTTTCTAATATAAAAAGTAAAGACCGGGGCATGGGCTTTAATGAGGTTAAAGAAGATGTTGTGGGTAAAGTAGGTCGGGTTAAAATGTACGTGATCATCGTAGTAGAAGCTTCTATTAAAAAGAAGGGCCTGGTTACTAGAGTTCTGGTAGCTAAGCATGGGTTTTGATTCATCTGACGGCTCGCCGTGGCGTATAGTAAAAGACGAAAAGGCGCGGTATAGGACAGACCACGAACCTTCTGTGCTTTGGGCAAAAAGGTTGTTTTTTGATTCAACTACAAAAGAATCAACCGCTCGGTTAAAAAACTTAAACATCTGCTCTTTCCTTCCATGGCGAGTAAGGAAATTGATACATTTCATAGATTGAAGCTCAAACGTTAAGGCGTAGAGAGATTTACTCTTCTTAAAGCATACAGGCACGTCGACTAAATTATCGACAAAAAACGAAATAACTGTAGATTGACGGATATGTAGAAAAGCTGGGGCCGGGGAAGACTCGTTAACTCTAGAATCTGGGAACTCATTACCAATATTAAAGGGGTGGAGCGGGGTTAAAAGAGGGTGGTTATTGAAGTGAATGGTCTTCGAAGAATCTATAAAGTTAGGGTCTAAAAAGAAGTAGTAGTAAGAAATAACGTCCAAAGTTTTAAAGTTAGTGTATGTTCCTGTTCGTAGATTGTACTCGTTGTGTATTCCAGTGTTCTGCAAGAAATCGGTAGTTAACTAATTAAGTTAACTGGCCGTATAAAAAGTAAGTGATTTAGCATAATTTTTTTTTTAAAACCGGTAGAGTTTTTTAAATTTAAAATGTCGTACAAAACTATACGACAAGAGAGTTTTAAGTCGACGTACGCGGCTTAAGTCCGGAGTACCGGTAAGTGAAAACTGATCTAGTTTGTGAACTCGCCTCTTTGCAGCTCGTTTCTCGTTGACTTTGAGGGGTTGGAATCAGTAGAGGTTAAATATAAATCACCCGGCGTAGCGTAATATTCAAACTTTCATGAGGTAAACATCAATAATCGTAACTCGTAGGCGGTAACCAGGTGTGATACCGAATGGGGTTTGTTTAGCTGGAATTCAACGAAAATACCTTAGATTATTTACTTGGGGTCGGTTAGTGTAAAATCAGTAACTGTTTCAAAAAAAGTTTTTAAACACGTTCAGTCCGAAGAAGAGGTACGTGTTTATCAAGCGTGTGAATATCTCATCCTGCGCAAAATTCTGCGAGTATGTTTTATCAGAATATCAAAATTTATATCAAAAAGTATTTAAACCTCAGCGATTTACAGAAGGGTTGCTCATATTTCCCATAAGATGCATTTAAATTTATTAGTCTTGATAGACAAAATGCAGCAAGCGCTGTTAATTAAACTAGGTAAACTAGCCCAGAAATTCCAAAAAGAATAAATGAGAAAGTTTCAACTAGAGCAAAACCAAGAATAGAATAATTGAATAGTACTTCTTCAAGGTCAGGTGCGTATGATAAAGCTTTAACTAAAGCAGCAAAGATATAACCGGTGGCGATAGTACATCCGATAAGGGGTAAGAAGACGATACTCATGGCAATTGATTTAGCGGCTTTAACAAATAACAAAACGTATAGGGGTTAGAAACTCTTACTTAATAAATATTGAAAGAATAAAAGAAGGGTACTCAGTTAAGATTAACCAGAAGTTACTAAATCAAGAGTCAGGGCTAAGTGCTCAAAGGAACTCCACAGGAAAAGCTCAGTAGTTTAAGACATAGCTAAAAAAAACAAGACAATGTAGGACTAGGAAAAAGTAAAAAAACTGACGTAATGAAGAGACACAGTACGTTGTATAAGTGTAGGTAACCTCTTGAGTAGCGTAGACACGCCGCGCTAAGGTTAATCAGTAAAAGTTAAGAAAGAAAAGGAAGAGGAAGAAGAACACGTGGAAAAAAAGAAGAGCTCCAGAAAATGGCCCATCAGTCTTAAACCAAAAGACAGTTGTAGAGCGATGATACAAGAAGTGATCGCGTTTCGTAGCTCCCCAGGCTCATTTGTTTGGTTCATGACTCAATTGGATATAATCTACGGACCGATTTTTTGAAAACCAGCTTGGATCCGTTAAGTAACCAAAAAGTGTCATAAAGAAGTGACAGTAAAGTAAGTGGGCCAGGAAGAAATTAATTGTTAGGATTAAAATAAACGAGGTTTTTCAGTTATGTCAACGTAAGTTAATTTGCAAGAAATATGCAATAAGAAGTATAATCGTAAAGGTATGGGTAAATTTAAAGAAAAAGACTCGAGAGTACCAGTTTCATCAGGAAACCATAAAAGGCATTGGGTATGTGAGTTCATGGTAAAATGGTGTAATAACAAATAGGGCTGCTAGGCCAAGAGAGAGTAGGTAGTAACCCTCGATTCATCAAAAAGTTTTATATCAGGCAAATCAGACTCGTTTATCTCGACCAGTGTAACTTCCATATCGACTAGTTATTAAGTTTTCCGCAATTCATGCGAACATAAAAATAAACATTATTCAAGATTGAAGAAGACTTCATTCTAGGGGCTCCCATAAAGGCTCATCGTCAGTAATTAAAGCGTCAGTAAACGCTATAAAAAATAGACCGCGGAGGTAAATAAATCCGTCTCCGATAGACCTTCGATAGACGTCTAGTAAGGCAGTTGTTAAAGTAAACAATTGTGTTTTAAGGAGAAAATAAGCGGAGTTAACTACACGTGTAGATCAATTAAACATTAAGTTCAGGTAAAGGTTTTCGTTTACGTTTGCAAAGCGGCTAGCTTTAGATTTAAACAGTAGGGAGACGGTAGGTAAAAACCCTTTATGGGTAAACTTTTTAATCGCCCCAAAGGGGGTCATTAAAGTAATAGACCCTTTATAGTTCCTTAGAACTCGTTTAGGGAGGTAAATATACAAACCTTTAAGGTTTATTTTTAATTCAATATAGAAACTGTTTAATGTTTTAAGTAGGTTTCATTTTCCTTTCACTTATACACAGGTGTGATTGATAACTCTGTAAAACTAGATCGTGTTATTATCTAACTACCATTAGGTTCTTATCTCATAATCGCTTTTCCTAAGTTTTTCCTTAATTAGTTTAGACCTATCTATCAAAGTAGTGTGGGGCGGGGTTTAAGGTGAGTTAGTTTATAAAACAGACTAGAAAGCCCCCAATTCGAAGTTTTAGAGCCTCGTGATGAGTCATCAAACCTTTTGACGTTTCTAGTATAAAATATGAATGGCCTGTAGACATATGAAGAATTCTTAGCGCTTGGTACCCAAGCCGTAAGGGTGTTTTATTCTTATAGTAAAGCTTAATTTGAACGTTAACACGACGTCGTTTACTGTAACTGGGATAAAGTCGTATTTTGTCCCCTTGTGTTACGTAAAATCGCCGAATTAAGTTTAGTGATTTAAAGAGCTTTAGTAGATTATGGACTTTTACAGTGTACTGAAACGTCCCCGATAAAGACTTTCGGGCAAGTATAAACTTTAGTTGATTGATCGCGTGTGAGTAGCTATTTTGAATCATACGTTATTGGAAACACGGGATTCGAACCCGTACTCGCTAGACCCAAAATCTAGCGCTTTACCGGTTAAGCTAGTTTCCATCTCAAAGTGTAGGTTTATTAAATATGGCGGGAGTTTAAAACTACGTTTTTGTTACTATATAAAAATCAGTAAGCATCCGCGTAGTTAGTAACTTGTCAGCTGAAAAAGTATTGCTGGGTGAATAGGTTTAAGGTTAAGGAGGAGAAGGTACGTGTAAACAGAGAGAGGGTTGTAAGTCAGAAGTTAAGCCTTGAGGGTAGTAGTTGAGTTAAATAAAGTTTCATAAAAAAGGTGAAGATGTTTATTATCAAATTAGGAAAAAGAAAACTGTTAGGAGAAAAACAGCTAGGACGTAACCTAGGAACTTAACTCACCCGATTTTTGTTAAAAAATCGTAACGGTATCGGGGTACCCCCCCTCGAATTAGGATTAGGAAAGAGAGGCAAAAAGTTACTTTAACTGTGAAAACTAATGTGTAGTCTGAGCTATAGTAATAAATAAAGGTTTGTTTAAAAAAAGATCAGCTAGCTTCGAAATAGTCTGTGTTAAGTCAGAGAAGGTTATCTAGTAAATACTGGAGGGTTGTCATTTATACACATCTACTTACGAAATCATTGTTTAATAGCATTAAAAACGTTACTAATACTTTTTTTTAAAGCGTTAAGTAAGTTTCGGCTAGTTAACAACTCTTTAGTGCGGTTAAATTGTTTAACTACTGATGTTTTAGTTGATAACGCAGCAAAGATTTGCATCAATTTGTTACGGTATAAAACGAGAGCGCCGATAAACAGAAACGCTACGACTCAGACACCGTAGACGTCGACTATTTCAGCCATAAAAAAATAAGTATTCATGGTGAAGCCGTTTAATTGAGCGTGGAAGAGGATGGGACTCACAAGATATGAGATATACGTTGTAAAAATTTCTTTAAATCAAGCTAACACGTAGACGCCCTTTTATGCACACTAACGTGCGTAGGGTCACCTAAAAAAAAATAAGGGTTTTTCATAAATTTATCAACTGCTGCGGCGAAATCCAGGTAAATTCCCGAGATAGGCGTTTTTACGTACCTCAAATCGGGAAAGTTTAACTTTATTAATCACGTTTCAGTTTCGGCCAGTTTTAATACAACGGTTATTATGTTTAATAACTGAGGCATTTCTTGGCATACAAGTTTTTTGGAATGCAGCATGGTATTTGTAAACTGCAGGGATGCATGAGTTTCGAGTAATACTACGTATAAGGTTATTTTTTAATTCGTACTTAACATAAAGTTTACGGCGGTGGTTATCTAGTAAAGTTCATTGCTCTTGACGAGACATTTTTAAAAATTAGCGGTCGACGTCACCAAAGACGATATCTAAAGACCCTAATACCGTAACTAAATCTGCGAAGTAATGACCTTGAGATAACCTTGACATTACTTGCATATGATGGTAAGCAGGGGTACGAATTTTACATCTATAAGGATTTCCCGTACCGTCAGAAATAAGGGCTACCCCAAACTCACCTTTAGGTGCTTCAACAGCCTTATAAGTAAATCCCGTAGGCACACGCATACCTTCACTGTAATGCTTAAAGTGGTTGATTAGGCTCTCCATAGAGTTGTACTTAGTGTTATAGTTTAACTTATTAAATTGTTGTGTATATAAGGTATTAAAAAATTCAAAAAAATTAACCTTTGAATCTGAGTTTTGTACATTTGTAGTATCCCGGTACGCCATATTAGTAATGTTGTTCAGGATTTGGAATACAACATTTACACTTTCGTACATCTCGCGAATACGGATAAGGAAACGATCATAACTATCCCCACGTTTCCCTAAGTAACCTTGAATTGATAGGAATCAGTAGTGTCCGTAAGTTTCAGACTTTAAGAAACGCATATCTTTCTTAACTCCAACACTCCGAATTACAGGACCTGTAACTCCATAAGAGATAGCGTCATTTAAATTAAGGCTCCCTACTCCTACAAGGCGGGATTTTCAAATTCGATTAGTTGTTAAAACTGTAAAGATCTCAGTTAAGGATTTAAAACAGTCCCTTGCGAACAAGGCAACATCTAAAAAAAACTGGTAGTTTAAACCAGTTCAGTCAATGTCATTGGGACGATAGAAGGCAGCGTGCATACGTGCTCCAGAGACTCGCTCGTAGAACTCCATCAAACGCTCACGTTCTTCAAACGCTCAGAAGACAGGTGCCATATTTCCTACATCCAACGAGTGTGTAGAGAGAGCTAAAAGGTGGTTAAGAACTCTTGTTAGCTCATCAAACAGTACTCGAATTTGTACATAAAGTGCGGTATGAGAAATAGTCCTAGTAAGAGATTCAATAGCAATACAAAAAGCATGCTCTTGCGCCATCATAGAAACGTAATCAAGTCGGTCAAAGTAAGGTAAGGATTTTAAGTAGGTTCTGTGCTCAATGAGCTTCTCCGTTCCTCGGTGTAGGAAACCTACGTGAGAATCTGCTCGTTCAACAAGCTCTCCGCTTAATTGAACGACGAGTCGTAGGACTCCATGGGAAGCGGGGTGTTGAGGCCCAAAGTTTAGTGTAAAGCTTTTTACTCGAGTTTCAGATAATGAATTTTGAATAAAATTTGGTTGTCAAAAATTAAAAATTGTCGATTTCAACACTTACAGGATGGGGGGGGGTAATCCAATCTTTACTTTAAGTTGTAAGTCTGCAGTTCTAGATATAAAAAATTAAGTGATGTATTTTCAATTATACATATTAATAATTGAGTTCTTAGTATTAACTAAGGGTGACATATTAAGGTCGGAGTACATAAACGGCTCGTATACAATAAAAACTGAAAGGGTAAAATAATCGACTTCTAGGTATTTTGGAATATCAAAACTTAAGTCTTTGTACCCAAGTAGTCAATTAGGTAAAGAGAAACTTACCTGCTTACCACCTTTACCTGCTCCAGCTTTATACTTTAAAAACCTGAGTTTCATCACTCTTTGTTTTTTTTTAAGCGCTCAGTTTACAATTCAACGATACGCAATGTAGTATTTTACATTAATAACTAACTGAATAAAATCGTTAATGAAAAGTAGAGTACGTAAGCTATGCACTATTCTACCATTCAAATAAACTGATTCTCACTGTAGTAAAGTTTGGGAAGTGACTAGGTCGTTTGAGAAATTAGCACGGGTTAAAATATGACCTAAAAAGAGGTTAGAGTATCGGACCTTATTGTACCTATTTGACCTATAGAACCGAAAGATATACTGTGTTAGTCGAGCCTGGTAACGGTAGTTTACGTCTAGAAGGGACTTTAGTGTACTACGCGCTGATCTCCAAAGGCGAGAATATCCAGGTTTGAAACGGATTCGTTTAATTCGTACTTGGGTACCTGGGGAGCGAGGCTCACTTACGTAGTTAAGTAAGTAGTTTGAGTCTTCGAATGGGTTAACTTTTCACAGTCAAGATCCTCCGGGAGTTCGGGATGAAATATTACTTAAATACTTTGTAGTATTAAGGCTAAATAATCCGCGTTTCCGCGTTCGAAATAATTTAGGATTAAACGAGCGTACTGAGGGAGTCCACCTACGTTTTGTAAAACGGCGCATTATATAGCGTTTCACGTTTAGTAAGTAAGAGAACGAGTACTGATCTTTAAATAACTTGGCTTTAAGGGCTGATGAGTCCCGTAAGGAGGACCCGGACTGAAATATATACATGAACCCGTGACTAGGTAAAGTAAACGAATTTGTATGGCGGGGTTTAAAAATAAGTGGTGTATATTGGAGAATGTTACCGACCCAAAAACGGGGGTTAGGGGATTTATGTCAAGGTTTTAGCTCGTAAAAAAAGAAGGTACCTCGGGGTGCGTCTACGTGAGTGTTACTTCGGGATGTAAGTGTTGTTTTATGCGAAACTTCGGTACCTTTGGAGCCTAGTCGAGTTAAAAATTCGTGAATAACTTTACGTGTAGGGGAAGATCTAAGTGACCGTTCTTTATAACGTCGTTTAAGTGTATGGGCAGAGCGGTAAGTGAAGAGTTGTTTGATACGGCGGCGGCGGCGTGTTTTAGGAAACACCCGGCGGTATGTTAAAGTTTTAACACTGTTACGTAAAAAAGGGATTAAAGTTAAGAAAGTTGAACGCTTACTAAATCGCCCAATTAAAGCTCTAAAAGGGGCGACTTTTAGGTTTAGTTTCGATTTTAAGTTTACGGATTTAGCTGTTTGAATCTTACCCACTCAGGTTTGCATCTTTCTTAAACTAGTACGTTTGTTTAAACGAGTACGGGCCTGCTTATGTTTAGAGATTAGACGGGTTGCGACTTTAAAATTTTCAAGTTTTCGGGAGAGGTACTGTTCCTGTTGTGTTGAGTACCGGGGATGCGTAACTGTTCAAGCGGCAAAGGGTTTTTTAAGGGACTTCTTAATAGTTTTACGGTATCGTCTAAAGTGAATACGGTTATATAATGTAAAAAAACATGTCGATTGCCGCAGCATAAAGCTGCGTCTAACGAGTTTAACAAAGACCCCTTTAGTCTTAATTTTTTTCCTCGTGAGGCTTACAAGTTTCTTACTCTGTACCCGACTAGCGAGCATACCGCGTCGAGCGTAAAAAGGCTTTAAATCATTAGCCTTTAATGACTTAAAAAGTTTACGGGTTAGTGGTTTAAGTGTGAACCTTAGTTTCCTTCGCGACTTTTTCCTTAGACGTAGTGACTTAGAAATTGTTTGTCGGATTTGTCGAGAAAACGCGCATCTAATGATCTTGGCTTGATTAAGCCTTACGTTAAGTTCGGCTACCTTAAGTTTATATTCAGAATGTGTGGCATCGCCCGACTCGTGAGCTTCCCGGCGTAGCCCGTGGTGAGGTAAGGAAATATACTCCGCGAATTTAGGTCGTTTAAAAAGTGCTAAGGACCGGCGTAAGTGTAAACTAAGGAACCGTAGGGAACGGCGTACACGGAATTTAAGTAAACGGCGTTTAGTAGACTTAACAATTCTTGCTCACCGAGCACGAACCTTAATGCGCCTAGCTTTCATGGGTCTATACGCTAGTTTACCGTAGGTTATTTTATGGAAATTTTGTAGTGGGGCTACACTCGTTAGCCCTAGAGTTAGAGTAGACCTTAAAGTGCTAAACCCTTGCCCTGAGTAAAAAAACAAGCCTGGGGTTGCTTGAGGGTGAGGGAGGAACTGCTTACGTTTACCATAGAACCTATTAAACAAACTAGGCCGACGTGCTAATTGGCGCTTTGGGGATTTTATGAAGGCGCTTCGAATATAATTAAAGCGGTTGAGGGGGTTAATACTGTCGAAGCGGAGTTTATTTTTACGCCGCCGGTAACGAGAGTAGAGCCGTACAAGCACTACGTGCCTTAAGTCAAGGTTTAGTAACCGCCGGTTTTCAGAACGGTTAGGGCGAGTTTTAGGAAGCATTGTGATGTTTTGTCGGCGGCTGAATCGGTAGTTCCTCATTACGGTGCGCGTGAAACGTACACGGTAGTAGTACTTTGCAGGGTGTTTTGTATGGGCACCGTCTGCTAAAGGGTTGTAAATTCGGATTTTTGTTTTAAGTTGAGTGAGGTAATTAAGTAGGTGGAGTCGTTTCGATTTTTTGTTGAAAAGTAGTCTTTTTTGTAGGACCTTGGGGTCCCTCGTAAAATGATAGTTTACAGAGGTAAAATCGTGTTTACGGTAGCGCTTAGAGGGTTTTAGTAGGTTAAGGCCACTGGAGTGCACAACTAGGCTTTTTAACATAAACGAGGGGTGTAGGATTAAAGTAGGCCCGCCCCACGATAAGGGACGTAGTTTAGTTCGAGAACCCTCTGATTTACGAAAAAAGTTAAGGCGGTGGGTTGGGTTAGTTCGTTTAAAAACTAGCGATTTGGGGAGTAGGTAGTTACTAAACCGCCGGTTACGTAAACTTTTTTGTCGGCGCCCTGTAATGGGTAGGTCAGCTTTTACGCCTATATTATAATTGGGTAGGTAGGGAGTTGTAATTCAAAAGTTAGTTCAAGGTATATCCTTGAAAGTAACGAGGGTAGGGAAGTAAGTTAAGTACGAGACAGCTACTGCTCATTTAGCAAGTGTTAAGCACTTTGCTATAAACACTTTGTAGTGTCGATTTTGAGTAGACCAAGGCTGATATATAAGTGTGGCGTTAATATTTTCAAAATTTTTCTGAACCATTTTAAAATCTAAATTTGTTTATATGACAAAACGAGTTTAACCGGTAGGTGGGGTTAAAATCATGTTGTTGGGCGTGTTTTTTTAACTTTAGAGGACTTAGGTTTAGTGGGTTTACGGAGTTTACGTTTAATAAGTTTATAATTAATTTTCTCCTCTACTTTATTTTTATTAAGTGTTCTCTGAAGCTCTGAGACGAACGCCCGTACAGTCCGGTTGTAATTATATGCCGTTCAGGCGTTGGATCAGGTACGCTGACCATGGGAAGGTTTTCCAATCGCTTGCGCTTTTCCCCGGTAAGATTTAATTAAGTAAAGTCTGATTAGGTTATAACGGTCTACTTCGTTAAGTTGGTTATTAACACTACTAACTTGTGATAATAAAATATTAATGGACTTCGATAAATCAGAAGGATATTGGGTAAAATCCATAGTATAGTTAAACACCATAGAGTTGAGTTCGAATCGTTTGATTAGTACAGTCGTAAAAGCCTTGTTTAACCCACCTAAACGGGACACTAAATCCTTTAACGTTAAGTTAAACGGTAGTATTTTACCGTTGTATAAAAAACCTTTTGATCAATAAATCTGTAAAACTTGTTCAAATTTCAATTATTTCAATTATTTCTTTTTTTTTTTTTTTAACTGTTTCGCCTTGTAAAGGGCGATTTTTCGGTTTCAGGTAAACTCCCCAAACTTAAACCCAACCATTCAGCGGTTTACTTGGCGGGTCTTAAAAGTACGCCCGTTGTAAATTCGGACTAAATTACCGTTGAATAAGTTTGGTACAGTAGAGGATCTATCAAAGAAGAACTTCTCCTTAGCTTTATGTAGTTCATTTTCTTTAATAAGGAAAATTTTACGTCAAGTACTCTGCGCAAAATGATTCAATTTGTGAGATTTTTTTTTTCCAGTAAAGGATTGCATTTCTTATACACACCGTCCCGGTTTATTTAAGTTTAGTTGGTTTTCCTCAAGGGGTACGAGGGTTTTTAATGGATTTAGTTCTACCTCCGTGAGGGTGGTCCACCGGGTTTCTGGCGACTCCACGAACCATCGACTTATGACCTGCAGCTCGTCAGTAACCGGCTTTTGTGTTTGTAGCTTTTTTCGCCTCTTTTAGGGCGGCTTGCCCGCGGGTAACGGTTGAATACATAGAAAAAATTTTACGAACCCCGGAGGGTAGACGCACAACACAAATGTGCTCGTCGTAATTAAACTTTAGGATTTTTGCAGTAGTACCTGCGCTTCGTGCGTATTGGGCCCCAGACCCTGGAAAAAGTTCTAGAGATGAAACTTTAGTTAACTGCTTGAAATGATATAAGAAGAAAAATGAAGGGTCACGGAAAAATCGTCGAATTCGGGGGTTTCGGATAGGGTAGTAGGCAAAAGAAAATATTTTTGAGAAAGAGTTAGCGGGTAAATAAGTGACACCACCTGAGGCTAGTAGAACTAAAGATAGAAGGTTGTTTCGGAAGGGAACAAGAGTAAACGTCGAAATCATTGATAACTCTTTACAACGTCAGAAATAGTTGATATGAAACGACCGAATACGCTTTTTCAAACTCGTTTTCGTGTTGATAACAATTCGACCCGCTCGACTACGTCCAGCTTTCGAAAGTTTTTTCATAGAAAGCTTTTTATAGTGCTTTTTATCGTGTAGAATAGAAGTTATTTTTTTAATATTACGTGATCCTCCTGAGGTAACCGATAATTTTTTTAAAAACAAAAGAATGTAAGTGTTTTAGGCTCTGGCTTTACTGGATTAACATTAAAGTGAGAAGAATGTTGGCTTTGTAAATTTCAATAGATTTTGAAAGTACTAAATCAGAGGTAAGCTGCAGGAGTTGGTTATACAAACCTAGCTTCCGGTCCTTAATCGTTATTGGTAGTAAATGTGAGTTTGTTTCTCTATACAACGGCCAAAAAGTTGTTTTTGACTCGGCTAAGAGTAGGTTACTTGTTTGTGGTACCGTAACGTAAAGTCAAGAGGTGTATTTAAAGTTAAGTAAGTACTTAAATCGTAAAGAACCTTTAAGTGAAAAGTAATTCATAAAGGACCTGCTAATACTCATAGAATAAACTGATTCTAAATGAGCGTAGTTAGAAGGTAGCGAGTTTTTACTTATAAGTAAGTTTTGCGCCCAAAATGTGTTACGAAATAAGTTTAGCATAAAAGTGAATTTTGCATACTTTCGATAAAATATATATTCTTTTGATCAGTCTGCTAGAACATTACGGTATATCGCAAAATTATTTAAGTGTCGTCGTTTAATTCAAGCGCGTCGCGTTACTAATGAAACCTTCGAAAATTTAGTCTTAAGGTACATATTGTATTTCACAGAAGCATCTTGTCTAACGCGAGGCATCCCTACGGATGTTGAAACAGTAGTTGTGTTAATTGTGTTTATATATGATCACCGCCGTACCATTCGTTAGCAACGTTTAGTTCTGATAATATAAACCCTATTTTTCCCTGTAACTGAATTAACCCGAATAGTAAAGCCTCGGCTGTAGGAGGGCAACCAGGTACGTAGATGTCTACAGGAAGGATCCGATCACAACCTCTTACTACAGAATAAGAATAGTGGTAGTAACCACCACCGTTTGCGCAGCTTCCCATGGATAAAATCCAACGCGGGTCAGGCATTTGCTCGTAGAGGCGGCGTAAAGTAGGTGCCATTTTATTAGTTAGCGTTCCAGCAACAATAATTAAATCTGAGTGGCGGGGTGAGGCACGGAAAATAATCCCGAACCGGTCCATATCATAACGGCTCATAGCTGCGTGCATCATTTCAACTGCACAACAAGCTAAACCAAAAGTAAGTGGTCAAAGGGATCCAGCGCGTGCTCATGCAATAACGGATACTAATTTAGTAGATATTCATTCAAGTCTCATAGACATCCCAAAGTATGGGGCGAAAGAGCGGCTTAGATTAACCTAAGAGACCGTCGAACATGTTTAGTGAACCCGTCTGGACGCGATGTTCCGTAGACTGATCGACGTTTTCGTTTAAAAATAACTGGTGAGAAATCGTATACCCCTCGAATAATAGTGTAACCTACCCCAGGTAGGTCATTTGCCCTACCTCCTGTAACCAAGACACGATTATATCGAGAACAAATATAACCGATTCCCGGGACTCGGGTAGTAACGCGCCGTCCAGAGGTTAATGTTATTTTAGCGACGTGACGGACGGCAGAGTTGGGTTTTTTGGGTGACATTGTAACAACTTTGTTAACAATTCCTTTAACTTGGGGGCGTTTCTTTAGTGCTGGTGTTCGTGATGAGTTCTTACGTTTGTAAATTGATGCTCGTTTTGCTGCATGTGCTAAGGTCGACATTTATACACTATAATTTAAAAAACAAAGGCTTGTCAAGTGATACCAAGTCAAAACATAAGGATTATAAGGCCATTGTAAACAACTAACTCTTTAGAAGTTAAATCAGTTGGTAAGGTTTTTAGTAACTGGGTGGATGAACCAAACAGTACATTCATTCAACTACGGAAAAACATAGTAGGACCAATTAAGTATAATAATACTATTAATATTAAAGTTAGTAAAGGGAATAAATCGAAGGCAAAACTAAAAAATAAAATCTCTGCAACGAACATAATTGAACCAGGGAAACCTAAGAAAACCAGTAAATTGATTAAACTAACAAGGAAAAGTTTGGGGCATATAAAGTTAATACCGTTGATTTCAGTTATTAAACGGGTTTTAAAACGGCGTCCGATCGCGTCAACAAGCAAGAACGAGTTTGTGGAGAGGAGGGCATGGCTGATTAACATACAAAAACTTGTTAACATTAGTGAGGATTGCCCACTAATAACACAGATAGTTAATCAGTGCATCTCAACTACTGTTGAGTAAGCTACTAACTTCTTCAGGTCAATTTGATAAAAAAGTTTAAAAACTGCATCGACGATACCTATTGTTAAGAAAGGGTAGACAAAATAGAAGGTAGGCTCGAGTTGAAGGGTAACTAAGCACTTTAAAAGACCGAAGAAGGCGAACTTGACTAGGACACCACTTAGGAAAATCGAAAAGTTTGTCGAAGCCTCAACGTGGGCTTTTGGAAGTCAACCATAAAAAGGTCAAATTGGAAGTTTAACCCCAAAACCTACTAACCAACAGAAGAATAAAAAGTTTAGTTCAAAAGTTGAAAAGTGAAAAGTAGAAGTAACGTAGAATGAGGAGGTCCCTACTAGGAAAAAAAGGTACAAGAAGCTAAAAATTAGGAATAATGCACCAAACTGTGTTCAGAAGAACATCAGATAAGCAGCCTCGACGCAACGACGGGTCTTAGCAAAGTTATAAAGAATGAAAAAAGAGGGTACAAGTAACATCTCGTAAGCTAGGAAAAAGAGAATAATTGAATCAGTGAAAAACAGAATATACCCTGCAAGTAAAATGATAGTACAGTAAAAGATGAAGGCTGTTAATTCGTTTATGTTATACGAAAGGCAGTAAAGGATTGATAATAAAGTAATTACGAGGAAAATATAGATAAAAGGGAAGTAGTAAACAGCTAAAGAATTAACACTAAGGGATTCAAAGTCTAATAGCCCCAAAGGTGAGGTGTTAGCGAGGAACATTGCTTGAGCAGAGCCTGTAAAACTTAGTAAATGGAAACTAGAGAAGAGATCAAATAGGAAATAAAGTGCCAAAAGTGCCACTAGGGTGAAGAAAAGGAAAAAACTTAAGACTTGTTTAATAACAAACCGAAACACTGTGTTAGCGTATAAAGCTTGAATGTAGAATAACCTTAACGTGAAGACTAGAGCAATAAAAACTAGGAATATAAAAGAGATATAGTATATGTAACCGTATCACATCATTTTTTCTACACAGGGGGGGGGTTATCAGGAAGTACGGACCTTAACGTTTAGTTTGCGTAAATGCGCGTATCGTATTGACTTACTTTCAGGAACGAGTAAGCTAGTAGAAACTGGAAGTTTATGAGACATTTGACGTGCAAAATAAACTGCACGACCGTAACGTAAATTTTTAAATTCCAGTAAAGTAACCCCACCTCTTAGTTGGGTTGTTCAAGAGGCGAGTTTACCTGCCCCTTTTCCCATTCTTAGTCCTTTAGGTTTTTTTGTTAGGGGGAGATGGGGGAATGCAGCAAACCAGACTTTACGACGGGTAAGGTCCGATTTTCGGACTGCTTTCTTTAAAAAAATCTTTGTACGAAATATTTGCTTTGCAGAAAGGCGTAGTGGGGAGAGGATTCTTAGCCCAAAATCCCCGTAGCTCAGCTCTGGGTTTACTCAAGATTTAGTTTTACGTAGTTTTTGTCGGGTCTTATACTTAAATTTCCGGGGTTGCAACATCATTTATACACTCTGGCTACGATTACTTTTAGGTAAGTACTAAAGTAGTATTCAGTAAAAGAATAGTATTACGTCTTCAAGGTAGACAAAACCGAATGTTAAAAAGAATCCTATAAAAAGGGAAGTTGTGTAGTAAGTTGGGTTTACTTTTAGGTTTACGGTGTGTTGTTGGGGTAAACTAGAAGGGTTACTAGTGTTCAGTAGACGAATATTTTGTATGTAAAAGTAAAGTCCAGTAAAAAGTAGGATAAAAAAGAAGGAAAACAGGATAAAAAAATTTGCGTCTACAAGAAGAATAAATATAAAAATTTTTGAGAAGAAACCAATAAAGGGTGGTACTCCTGCCATAGATAAGATACTAATAGTAACCACTTTGTTAATGAAGGTGTTACCCATACTTTGTAAAGAGTAGAGAGTTTTAAAGTTAAATGATATAAATTGAAAAAGGCTAAAGAAGATCAGGTAAAGCGCTAGGTTATAAATAAACATGTAAGTAAAAGTTAAAGCAAGAGTGTTTGTTAAGTCGTAGACAAAAACCAATTATACACAAGTAGGAGGGCTTATGACTGTCAGTAGTCAGCAGTCGTGTTTAAAACGCGTCTTAGTGGAAGTGTTTTTACGAAACGGGATTCGTAATACTGATCTTTTTTAGTTGTGTTGTAGTTAATGCTTTGGTAGCGCTGTTTAAGTCGGCGGGACCAAATATACTTATTTCTAACATTTTTCGGGCTTTTTAGGACTGCCAATTATACACACTGTGAATCGACTGGTACGTACTCACCTCTAAAAAAAGAAGATTACGTCAAAAACTGGTGCACTACTAATAGCAAGGAAAACTAAAAGGGAGTTTAAAATACTACTAATCGCGAAGAAGGCTTTAAGGACGTACGACTCGTATAGAATGAAAAGGAGGACTGTGATACCGAGGAGTAAAGTCGCTAAGTTTACAAGAACGTTAAAGATAAATAAGTCGCTCATATAGACTAAAAGGAAATAGATAATAAATAGAAACAGGAAGAAATAAAAGAAGAAGATGTAGACGTAAAGGGCGTGTAGGGGAATTCCTTTAAAAAATGTGGGTTTTCAGAAGTAAAAAGGGGCGATACCGCACTTTAAAAAAATACAAAACATGAGGTTAAACCAGTTTAAAGTTAGGTAAAACAGAGTTTTTAAATCACTGATTGCCCAAATATAATATAGAATGTGCTCTAGTAAAAACCAATCAAACGTTAAGACTTTCATATAAAATAATGTAAGAAAGAGGAAAAGGTTAAGTGAAGCTACGAGAGATATCCAAAATAGGAACATTAGGGTTTGTAACAGCGCAAAGGGTTTATTCTTTTGGAAGTAGTTTGTACTTGAAAGGCTTACATTATTATAAAAGTACGTGGAGGAGAAGGTAGAAGTGATAAGCATTAGTAAGATAATAGACGACAGAAGTTCAATGAAGAAAATAAAAGTAAATATATTATTTGAAAGAAACAAGAAAAAAACTCATACAAATAAGTTATAGGTTACTGTCGTGTAGTCGTATATTTCCATGGATGAGAAATAAAAAGAGCTAATATAGGAAATTCACAGGAGAGTGAAAAATCCAGCAACTAAATAAAACATTTTGACCTGGAAAGCAGCAAAGATTAGATGCCCGAACCACGCAATAACAAGAGAACTAGTTCAAGTGTTATTAATAATAAGCAGTAGGAGTAGGGGAGTAAAAAGTAGTAATGATAAATCACTCGCAGGTAAATAACTAAAAGAGTTTAGGGACTTAAAACGGTCTGAAGCTAAAAAATCGTTTGTGTTCGCTAAAAGGTAGAGTAAAATAAAGAACACTGACAATAAGTATAGTGTTAAATAAAAATAAGAGAAACTTCAGACAATTGCTGGAGTAAGCGCGAACGTAGTGTTAGTAAAGAAGGGTAAATTTGTAATACTCGATAAAAACAAAGAAATTTAAGGAAGTTTATTGTAGGAAGAGAAAGAGTAGTATGGCTAACATTTCGTAAATAAAAAGTAGGTGAAAAATTCAAGAGGTTGCGTTCAGGAGCATACTCACCGCTAAAGCCTCCTGGATAAGGCACTTGTAGTAAAAAGGGTTAAAGTGTAGACAGACCGTTGGTGTAAGGAGGGGTAAGAAAATCCTTCAGTTGTTACTCAACGGTAGTACTAGAGGTGATGAAACTCAAGAAAGGAATTTCTTCATAAACTACCCGTACCTGGACTTGAACCAGGACCCAATAAAGGACGAAGTTTTAAGCCTCGCATGTCTACCAATTTCATCACACGGGCGTAGTTTAGTTAAGCCATTAAAGCCGTCGAGTCACGGTTTTTGACTTAAGAAATTTATAGTAACTAAAGTAAATTGGGTCCTGCGAGTAAAACCGAATAAGTGCGTATTTTAAGAGCATTAAGTTAGTTTCAAAAAATGGGAAGTTTTGTTTAATGTTTAAAGCAAATAGTGTGCTTTTAGAGACGGTGTCAAGGGGGTTACTTGGTGTAAAGGTGGTTTTTACTGAGATTTTATAAAAATAGAATTTAAAACAGAACTGCTCTTTTGAATTAGTTTTATGAGCCATAGGTGCTTTTTGTAAAGTATAACTTTTTCTACGGCTAGGTAAAATAGCTAGGGATACAGACATTTTACCACCAGCTTTCGACTTAGTAATACTCATGTAGTAAAACCAGGTTAACATAAGATAGGATTTTTTTATAAGAATTCGCTTATCTCCACGAGATTCGGATTCCGAAAGGTCAAGTTTCATATCTGGGTTTGTGAAAGGTGGTATAAGTGATGCAAACATCAACTCATAAACCACTTGACGTGAGTTTGGTTGTACGCGCGCCTTAAAGTCGTGTCACTGTAGCTTTTGTGCTCGATTCATCTCGGGCCAGTAGGAATCGAACCTACATTATTAGAGTGAAAATCTAAGGTCCTAACCATTAGACGATAGCCCGTTAAAGTAGACTTTAGTTTTGTAAGTCCAGAATTGAGGGGGTGATTAGGTCGGTAAGAGAGTCGTAGAAGAGCTCGTAGAGACCGACAGAGGGGAAGTATTTTTGGAAAGGTTTACTGTTATCACCGTACTGAAGCATTAAGTTCCTTACGTCACGTTTGTAGTTAAAAAGTGACCCGTGTAACTCGGCGATTTCACGTTCAAGCCAATTCGCATTCGGGAATAATTCGGCGACAGAATTAAGTTTATTATAAGAGGACATTTTTAATTTATCAGGGGTTACAATATTTGATACAAATACGAAAAGACGCTCTTGCGTTAATAAATTATGGAAATTATAAATTAAAACGCTGTTAGCTAAGGTTCTTGTGTTCAGCCCATCTAGGCCTCCATCTACGTTAGACGTCGTGGGTAGTTCGTAGCACATCATATCAGTTAGTTGGCTAGAATATAAGTTTGACGAAAATTTAAAATGGAATACTAGATAGTATGACACTTGAGTAGTAACTAAGATTAGTATGTTTTTCGGTCCTTGTATAACGTTTCGAATAAATAAGCTGTACATATTCGTTAGTATATATTTAGAGTAGAGTTTGAAGCCGTTAGACACATGTTTTAAGTTGGATTCGAACCAACGACCCCAAAGTTTTCAGCCTTGTGCTCTACCAACTGAGCTATTAAAACTAAATTTTAGAGTTTAAAGTAGTGAGATAATTAAAGTAGTAAACGTTAGTAAGAACATAAGGATTAAGTTAAGTCTTTTACGTACAACAAAAAGAATTGATTCGGGCATAGAATAAAAGTTCAGAAGTTTATATTGAGCTTTGAATTTTATTTGTGTTTCTCTGAGGTTCACGACATTTAACCGCTAGTTTATAAATTTAAGTAACAGTAAACCTAAATTATATCAAATGTATAATAAATTGGGTAGAATGCATCGGGTAGAATGCATAGTATTTCGAGTATAGAGTAAAAGTTCAGTTATTTATATTGAGCTTTGGATTTTAGTCTTGCTTTAAGCTCCCAAAAGTGTTTAACTGCTAGTTTATAAAAAAGCTAAGATTGGGTCTAAATTATATAGAATATATAATAAAGAGTAAACATAATAAGGAGAATATATAATAAATCGGGTATCATACATAGTATCTCGAATTTAGAGTAGGTCCTAAGGCGTTTATACTGAGCTTTAAGCTTTAGTTGTGTTTCTCTGAGGTTCACAACGCTTAGTCGCTAGTTTGTAAATTTAATTAATATTAAGCGTAAAGTATACGTAATATGTGTAAACAGTGCAAATAATATTTCGAGTAAAAGTTTAGGCGTTTACTTTGAGCTTAATAATTTAAGTAACATTACGCTGAAAACATATATATGATCAAGTAAGATTAAGCCTACAAGGCATATAAAATGGATAACGCAGTATATGAAGTCTGCATAATACAGACAAAGTAGGAGAAATAGGAGAAATAGGACCTCCTTTACAAGGTGAGTGTCCACGCGTCGGGACATGCGTCGGTACTGGGCTTTTAATTTTAGGAGTGTTTCTCTGAGGTTCACAACACTTAGTCGCTAGTTTACAAATCTAGTTAACGGGAAGTATAAAGTAAGTATAAAGTAAGTATAAAGTATATAGTATAAAGGATAAAGGATAAAGTATCTAAAGTATATATTATATATAATAGATGTAAAGTATATGCAATAATTAGGATGTAAAGTAAATAGTATATAGAGTCGATGTTCACGCGTTTATACACAAGTCCGGACATGCGTCGGTACTGAGCTTTAAGTTTTAATTGTGTTTCTCTAAGGTTCACAATGTTTAATCGCTAGTTTATAAGTTTAGTTAACAGAATGTATAAAATAGAAAGCATAAAGCGTAACGTAAAAAGAAAAACGTAAAAAGAAAAGCGTAAAAAGTGTGTAGAGTATGAAGTACGCATGGTATACAGAAGACATAGTATATATAAAGTATATACAACAAATAGGATATAGATTAAATAGAGTATCAAGTGAAAGTTCACGCGTTTATACCGAGCTTTAAGTTTTGATAGTGTTTCTCTGAGGTTCACAACGCTTAATCGCTAGTTTGTAAATTTAATTAACAGTAAGTTTATATACTCTACAAATTCTATATTATAGGCAATACATTCATAAAAAAGTAGTCAGAGTATAAACCATACAGATTATTGTGTATATCTTCTCTATCATACAGAACATATAGAACAAATAATATTTTGATTTTAGTCTCGATAAAAAGTTCCTTAAACTTAGTTTTAAGTTTTGATGGTGCTTCTCTAAGAATATCTGATATTCTAGTTTTAACATAAGGGATACAGTTCTTACGCAGAGCTGTCAGTTCTCCCATTACTTCTTTAAGAACAAATGGTACTTCGGATATTTCATCTTTAGCATAAATACTAAGGCGCTTATACCGAGCTTTAAGTTTTGATGGCGCTTCGAGTATTTTGGTTTTAGCATAAGTACTAAGGCGCTTAGACTGAGCTTTAAGTTTTGATGGCGCTTCGAGTATTTTGGTTTTAGCATAAGTACTAAGGCGCTTAGACTGAGCTTTAAGTTTTGATGGCGCTTCGAGTATTTTGGTTTTAGCATAAGTACTAAGGCGCTTACACCGAGCTTTAAGTTTTGATGGCGCTTCGAGTATTTTGGTTTTAGCATAAGTACTAAGGCGCTTACACCGAGCTTTAAGTTTTGATGGCGCTTCGAGTATTTTGGTTTTAGCATAAGTACTAAGGCGCTTACACCGAGCTTTAAGTTTTGATGGCGCTTCGAGTATTTTGGTTTTAGCATAAGTACTAAGGCGCTTACACCGAGCTTTAAGTTTTGATGGCGCTTCGAGTATTATGGTTTTAGCATAAATACTAAGGCGCTTATACCAAACTTTAGATAGTAGTTGTTTTTCGAGTATATTAGCTCTTTTTTTATAAAGGCTAAGGTGTTTATGTTTTAATTGTATTTCGAGTACTTTGATTTTAGAATAGATACTAAGACGATTAAATCAAGCTTTGGTATGAATACTAAGGCGTTTATGTCGGGGTTTAGTTTTTAATTGTGTTTCTCTGAGGTTCACGACATTTAATCGCTAGATTACAAGTTTAGTTAACAGAATATATAGTATAGAATATATATAGTATATAGAGTATAGAATATATATAGTATATAGAGTATAGAATATATATAGTATATAGAGTATAGAATATATATAGTATATATAATATAGAATATATATAGTATATAGAGTATAGAATATATATAGTATATAGAGTATAGAATATATATAGTATATAGAGTATAGAATATATATAGAGTATAGAATATATATAGTATATAGAGTATAGAATATAT